>Ga0114959_10000207_pt1 | contig 56806 bp, 54 predicted proteins | sample C_130625_EF_Meta_FD_87317 | JGI IMG/M metagenome (GOLD analysis project Ga0114959, IMG submission 87317) | Freshwater microbial communities from Lake Croche, Canada to study carbon cycling - C_130625_EF_MetaG | ecosystem: Environmental > Aquatic > Freshwater > Lake | place: Lake Croche, Canada...
ATTTTTTAATTAAAAAAGTTGGGGTGACTAGGAAAAATCCCAACCACCCCTTTATCCTTCCCCCAAAGGATAAATATTTTAATATTATATATTTCTTTAATTTATTTTCCTTTCCTATAAAAATTAATGTAAAATTGTGGGAAGTTTTAGAATATTTTCACATTTACATAATTTAAGATGAGAAATTTTATAAATACTTTTAAAATATTATTAATCAATAACTTACAAATTAATATATCACATAATATATAAATAATCAAATAAGAAAATTTCTTATTATATAAATGATTACATTTGTAACAACATGGTATTGATTAAAAAAATTTATTGTTTTTTTGGACTGCTTATTGTTGTAAATGCCCTTCATGCACAAAAGGATACTTACCTATTGAAAAAACATGAAGTACAGTTATTGACATTGTTGTTAAAGGACACAATCCATAACACTACTATAACTGTAAACAATGCCTTCAATTTTGGACAAGATATTGCTAGTTTTACCAATTCGAACGTTATAAAAAAAGGAAAAGAAGTCTTTATTCAACCGCTAGGTACTGGGAAATTATTGAAAGCAACATACAAAAACAACCATATTCTTGTTGAACGAATTGATCAAACTTTACATTCAGGCGTTAATTTTTTTACCCAAAACTTTTTTATTAAAGATACTTTATACCAAGTTGGGGGGTTAGGATTTTGGCAGATAAGGGGTATCATAAATTATTTTTCAACCAAAACCCATCAATGGGAGTTAATTCAAGCAAATAGAGCAGTTCCTTGTTATTTTGACGACCAAAAAGATGCAGTGATGCATTTTAATGAGGGAGGGGCAAACCCAAAATTGTATGTTAGCAACTCTTACTATTACCCTAATTATCCAAGTAGTTTTGAAACAACCTCAACTGACAGTTGCTATGTTTTTGATTTTAATACAAAAAATTGGACTGCTTTAGGTAAACTAACCCCTGAATACAAAAAGTTATTTGATCTAAAGCACTCACACGAAATGGATTTGCACATTGATAATCTTTTTATTTTTCAATGCCAACTCGATTTTTTTTGGGCAAATTTTGAGCAAAACAAATTAGGGAAATTCAATAATAACGAAAATAATAGACTCAGGGAAATTTGGCTGAGTTCCTATAATGATGATAAAATTGAATTGAAAGCTAGCTTTCAATTCAATTTAGGAAATGAATTGTATTTTATGAAATTGATGAAAGATGATCAATTAAGCTGGACAAAAACCAATCTAAACATAAACGAATTAAACACGAATAAATACCAACCCATTTATACAAACAAAGTAAGTTTTTGGGAAGCACTGGTAACCTTTTTTTACCAACAAACTACTGTGATGGTGGCTTTGTTATCAATTTTATTGCTTGGCATTGGATTCATTATCAATTTTTATAGACGCCTGAGCATGCCAAAAGAAGTAAAGGATATTTTTTACCAAAACTTTTTTAACGCCTTGTCAATTATTGAAAAAGAATTAATTGAGGCACTCTATGAAAATACAGCAAGAAAAGATACACTTTCTACCAAAAAAATAAATAAAATAATTGGTGTACAACAAAAAGACATACTCACACAAAATAAAAACAGGAGTGACCATTTTTTAAAAATAAACCAGAAATTTAAGATGTCTACTCAAAATACAGATTCCTTATTTATTAAAACAAGAGATAGTGAGGATAAGCGACAATTTAACTATTCTCTGAATCCTATTTATTTGTTTGAAATTGAAAAATTATTCAAAAAATAATGCTTCAATTCCGAATCAGGCATTTAAACCACCAATAAACTACAACCTCTTCGATCACTATTGTCAACCCTGCCAAGTACTTTAAAACGGCCATCTTCAAAAACTTCTCCAAAATCTTCAGTAGCAATAAAAGCACAGCTATAAATATTAGCAAGGTCTATTACATGTAGTACCCCACGCCCATTTTTTTTTAATGTAAAGGGATCCTCAGGTTCAGCTACTAACACTTTCATCCAAGGTGGGCATTGAAAAATTCCATCTGCTAAGGCATACGCTTGGCTCAATAATTCAGTCATTCCATACTCAGAATGAATCTTATTGACACCAAGATTTTTAGTTAATAAAGCATGTAAAACCTCTTTTGTTACTTCTTGTTTTCGTCCTTTCATTCCACCAGTCTCTACCACAATTGTATGGTTTAATTTTTGGGGATAGGCAATAGAGAAATCAATTAATGCAAAGCTTACGCCTATAAACCAAGTTTGAACATTATCCTTATTTAATTTTTTAACAACAGCATCTAATTTTTCAAAATCATGTAAATAAAAACCGCTATCAGGATGCCCGGATTCATTAATTAATTTGTTTACCATATACACCAATGAAGAATGTTGACGTTCCAAATAAGATGGAAGCAACCCTATTATACAGTAATTTTTTGGTCTGCCATAAAAAAGTTCGAAACATTTTAAAAAACTATTTTCATATAGCAAAGTATCTGCTACCCAATGTTTGCTGACTACATCTTGTGTAGTGCCGCTACTTTCAAATACGGTTTTTGGTTTTTCACCAATAAATATTGCATGTTTTTTAAAAAAAGAAATTGGTAAAAAAGGAATGGTATAAATGGTATCGGTACTTTCAATAGATTGATTTGAAATATGGATCCATTGGTTATAAATTGGATTGTGTTGAGCTTGAAAAAGAGCAAGACATTTTGCCATAGGCAAAAATTTATTGGGAGCCAAATCCCATAGCTCATTAATATCGAATGGAATCGTTAAATCCTTTATTGTCATATTTACAAAAGTATCCAATAAACATTAAAAATGATGCTAAAGATGTAATTCTAATATGTAGTATCTTGCATATACAAATTATAAACAATAATCATGGCAAATAAAGCAAGTAAACCAACAAAAAAAGATGGTAAAAAAGCATTAATAGATGCAACTGCTTACCAATTTTTAAAAGAATATATTAACAACCCTTCTCCTGTCGGTTTTGAATCAAGTGGCCAAAAAATTTGGTTAAACTATCTTACAAAATATGTTGATACTACTTTTACAGATCCTTATGGTACTGCAGTTGGTGTCATTAATCCCGATGCACCTTTTAAAGTTGTTATTGAAGCACATGCCGATGAAATAAGTTGGTTTGTAAATTATATCAATGACCAAGGGTTAATTTATTTAAAAAGAAATGGAGGTGTCGATCACCAAATTGCGCCTAGTATGCGTGTGTGGATTCATGGAAAAAAAGGACCTGTGAAAGCAGTTTTTGGATGGCCTGCTATCCATACAAGATATAGTAACCCTGAACAAAAGGAACCACAACCTAAAGTAGAGAATTTAACCTTGGATTGTGGTGCTAGAAACAAAAAAGAAGTAGAAGCTTTGGGAATACATGTTGGTGCTGTTGTAACTTATGAGGAAGGATTTGATGAATTGGCACATGATTTTATGATTGGTCGTGCATTTGACAATCGGATTGGTGGCTTTATGATTGCCGAGGTTGCAAGACTTATTAAAGAAAACAAAAAGAAATTACCATTTGGTTTGTACATCGTAAATGCAGTGCAGGAAGAAATTGGGTTAAGAGGTGCCGAAATGATTGCACGCAGAATTAAACCAAATATTGCCATTATTACAGATGTTACCCATGACACCCAAACACCCATGATTAACAAAGCAATTGAGGGGGATATTCAATGCGGGAAAGGGCCCTCTTTAGCATATGCTCCTGCTATTCATAATAAATTATTAGCAATAGTGGAAGAAACAGCCAAAACAAAAAAGATAGACGTTCAATTTAGAACTTTAAGCAGGAGTACAGGTACTGACACAGATAGTTTTGCTTATGCAAATGATGGATGTCCTTCGGTATTAATATCCATTCCTTTAAGATACATGCATACAACTGTTGAAATGATTCATAAAAAAGACGTTGTAGACACCATTCAACTAATGTACGAAACCTTGCTTCAATTAAGTCCCAAAACAAATCTAAGTTACCTATCATAATGATTGATTCAATTAGGAAGCAATACAATGATGATTTTACCGAATTGAAGTATCAACAACTTATCAATGAAATTTCAAAATGGAATGATGATAGAATTGATTTTAGATTGGCAGAAACCCCTGTATTTTTGGATAAGATAACTAAAGAAAATTTATTGCAAGCTGGCGATGAGGTAGCAACTTTTATTACCAGTAAACAGTTTGTGGAAAAAACACAAAAATCATTTTCAAAAACCATTACTCCTCCTAATGAACCAGTTATATGCAATTGTGTTGTAATGGACTTTGCCATTTGTAAAAATGACGACAATGAAATAGAACCAAAATTAATTGAACTACAAGGCTTTCCCTCTCTATTTGGTATGGAAGTTTTTCATGATCTTGCTTTTAAAAGCATTTTTTCTTTGCCTTCCTCCTTTTCCCCTTATTTAAATAATTATGACACAGCAATGTACCTGTCACATTTAAAAAAGATTATACAAGGAGATAATGACCAACACACTATTTTACTGGAAATAAAGCCTTATCAGCAAAAAACAAAAGTTGATTTTTTTTGTACTCAACAACTTTTTCAAATTCCAATTGTTTGTTTATCGGAAATATTTGTCGTAGGAAATGAGCTATTTTATACGCAATTTGGAAATAAAAAAAGAATTGACAGAATTTACAATAGAATTGTTTGGGATGAAATTGAAAAACAGTCTCCTGAAATGAAAGATAAGGCTAAATTACTTTTACTAAATTTGAAAATAGAATGGGTTACACACCCCAATCATTTTTACCGCATCAGTAAATACATTTTGCCCTTTTTAAATTCAAAGGCTGTTCCAAGCGCACATTTTTTAACTAAGCTTGAAGCATTACCCAATGATTTAGAAAATTATGTGCTAAAACCATTATTTTCATATGCAGGTAAAGGTGTAAAGTTGAATATTACATCAGCTGATATCGATGCCATTCAAGATCCAGAAAATTGGATACTTCAACAAAAAGTAAAATATGCCCCGCTCATCAAAACACCCTCTGGCCCTGCTACAACAGAAATAAGGTTATTTTATTTTTGGGATAGCCTACAAGAAAAATACATAGCTACTTTTAACCTGGCTCGAATAAGTAAAGGCCAAATGATCGGAGTAGCATTTAATGAAAAAGAAGATTGGGTAGGAGGTAGTTTGGCTTATTTTGAAAAATAACTTAATTACCCTGAATGTATCTAAATTTGCAAAAAATATGATAAACAATGTTCTCTATAAAAAAAATTAGCTTTATTCTACTTTCATTTTTTACAATGAATACCTTGTTGGGGCAGGATGCGAATGAAATTCAAGTATATGGTTCAGCAACAACACCCAAGTATACAACGATGGTTGAGTTGCATACAAATTATACCATCACTGGACCAAAATTCAATGAATCCTATCACCCTTTTTTACAAACCCTCGAAGTCACAACAGGAATAACTGCAAATTTTGAATTTGGATTTTATGTTTTTACATATAACAACAATGGGAAAATTCAATACACAGGAAGTAATATACGACCTAGGGTAAAAGCACCTGATGATTGGAACCTTCCAATTGGTATGAGCTTATCCTCTGAAATAGGTTGTTCAATTGATCCTATGACTAAGGATAATGATTGGGGTGCCGAAATAAGGCCCATTTTTGATAAGACCATTGGAAGCCATTATTTATCATTCAATCCGGATATTGGCGTATCCTTTACTAACAAAGAATATTTATTTTTACCAAACTTTAAATATGCTTATAGTGCTTCACCAAAAGCAAATATTGGGTTTGAATATTATGGGAATACTGGAAAAATATTTAATCCATATAAACTACCTGAACAAGAACATCAATTATATTTCGTCATTGATTTATTCCTTCATCCCTTGTACGAATTTAATTTTGGAATTGGAAAAGGATTAACAGACGTCTCAAATGGAACAACTGTAAAATGCTATGTAGGTAGAAGAATTAACTGGAAGCATCCTAAAAAATAAATTTCTTTTGATACTTCCTTTTCACTAATTGATAAAATTCCACCAAACCCCTACCCTAAACCAAAGGCCTAAACTAGGATAATTTTGTGCTGTAAAATTATAGGCATTCCCTAAAGACTTGCTAGTGGGTAGCAGGGTATTTACATTCTCAAGCCTAACATACCCCTTGAAACGTTTAATCATAAAATTCAGGAAAGCGTTGATGGTTGGTCTATTCTGTGTTGTATAACTATTTTGCAAATAAAATTGACCTGTGAAAGGCATATAAGCATCTGCCTGATAATTTGAGTGGTATATAACTTCAAGTCCTGTTGAAAGGTTTAAATTTTTATAAAAATTACCTTCAAAAGCAATGCGCTGTCTTGTTAAAATAAGGGGTATATGTATAGGCGCATTGGGATCAACTACTTGAACTGTAATCTGATTATACCAATTCCAATGCTTCGTTAGCCCTATTTTTTGAGCTAGTTGACCTTTTATATAATTTACCAAATTCCCATATACAACTGGCTGAAAACCGCTTGCATAATATTGATAATGTTGAATAATTTGATAACTAACGCCTGCGTTCCATTCTTTTAATTGATTGCCCATGACGCCTTCTAATATGGTTGCATTTTCTTTTTGGATTGATTGGAGCGCATAAATTGGAAATTGAGTAACGCCCAAGGTATTCATTGAGGGGGTCCTATTGGTGTTTTGGAAAGAAAGTTTTAAAAAAGTACCTTTTTTTGTAAGGATTCTTGACAAGGCTGCTTGTACACTAAAATCACCTGCATGAAATCCATTCATGTACAAATTGCCATATAAAAATAAGTCCCACAATTGATTGCTAGTTTTATTTTTATAAGCCCCAAAACTATAAAGATCGTAATTGTTCCATCCAGCTTTTTGGATAAAATTAGCAGTCATTTGACTATAACCAGTACCTACCTGCAAAAATTGATTGCTATTTAGTTTTTCAGGAAAACTAATAACGCTAAATTCATTTGTATACTTATTCCAATTATCTACATATTTAATTGCTTTTGAAGAGTCATAAAGTATCCCAAAATACGTAAAATAATTATTGCTATTGGGATTGGCGTCTGAGAATGAAAATTGACTGTTTTGTACTTTTATTTCATTTTGAAGCCTAAACCGTGGATAAAAAAAATGAGTTATGATTGTATCTTTCACTAAGGAATCTTTTTGACCAAAGTCATAAGTTTGTTTCCAAGAAAATATATTTTGATGATACGTTGTTCCTGTGGCAATACTTGTATTAAATGGATTTCGAAACGAAGTACCACTAACGCCCAACCTGGTATCTAATTCATATGGATCATTTAAAGATAAACTATCCAATAAGGCTGCATTTTTTAATCCCCCATTTTCAGACGAAGCGTTACTGTTAAAAAGCATTGCTAAATAAGATTCATATCTTTTTCGCTTTGATTGAAAATGAGCCGTAATACGCATGTTGTTAACATTTGCATTTTGGTTTTTTACATTTCCTGGCGCATTGCTAAAACGATATTCAAATGAATAATTGAGCTGCTGCTGTCTATTTTGAGTATGTTTAACTTCGACCAATTGTTCCCCCTTACCCCCTAATAAATAGGCAAACTCAGTATAAGGTCTTGTGGTTTGATAAAAAGCAGTTTCTTCTAAAGTGTAATTATACCCATCAAAACTATGAAATCCACCATCCCATCCGATAGTATGATGTGTATTAAAAAGGAAAGATTTACTTGCTGTTCCCAAATTACCTAAGTTATAGGTAGTGTATGGAATAGGATAATGAACAAAGAAATCATTAATACTAGAATCCAATTTTTGAATTTCATTGGATTGATAATATTTAAAATAAATAGTAATTGAATCAGCATTCTTATCCCTTCTTTGCAAAGAGTCTGTTTTCTTTGCTTGCTGACCATAATTACCCCCTAGCCCATCATTTCGCCCCATTACTTGCATAGGTTGTTGACCAATGGCCATTAATTGCAACAGTAACAAAACAATGAAAAGAAAAAGATTTTTTTTAAAAATCAACATACTCATTACATTAAACGATTTGTATTTAACCGATTTCTTTGAGTAATTCACTAAATAGTAAAGTTAATTTAGGTTCTGCGGCATGGGCAGCTTCTAACACTTCTTGATGGGTAATTACATTGTTGTCTTCCCTTATTCCCAAATCTGTAACAACACTTATAGCAAACACTTTCATGCCACAATGCACCGCCGCAATGGTCTCTTGTACTGTACTCATCCCAACCACATCACCGCCTATAATTTTAATTAATTTATATTCAGCCCTTGTTTCAAAAGTAGGACCTGTTACCCCTACATAAATCCCTTCATGCAATGTGATTCCATTGGCTGCTGCAATCATTTTTACCTTTTGAATATAGGTAGTTGCGTATGGCTCGCTCATATCCGGAAATCTTGTTCCTAATGCATCTTCATTTTTTCCCAACAAAGGATTCGGAGTGAACAAACTAATATGATCTTTAATGATCATTAAATCTCCAACTGCAAAATTTGGATTTACACCGCCTGCAGCGTTGGATAATAATAAATTTTCCACACCAAGCAATTTTAAAACACGAACTGGATAAACTACTTGTTGTGGCGTATAACCTTCATAAAAATGAAACCGTCCTTCCAGCACCCATACCCTTTTTCCATTTAATGTTCCTAAAATCATACGCCCTTTGTGCCCTTCCACTGTGCTTATGGGAAAATGAGGTATTGCTTCATAAGGTATTTCAAAATCAATTTCAATTTTGGAAGCTAAATTCCCTAAACCACTTCCTAATATAATTGCAGTAGTTGCTGATTCACTCACTTGTGATTTAATAAACTGAGTTGTTTCGTGTAACTGCTTGAACATTTGCGTCATCATAAACCAATCATTTAGGCACAAATATAACAAGCTATGGGCATTAAATGGGTAAAACTATCCCTTGGGCTCATGTGCCTTTACAATTGGGTCATTTTTTAATACTTTATAAGCAGTTATCGCACTAAATAACATTAAAAATCCACCCATTAAAAAAGCAGCCCCAGGAAAATAAATGGAATGAGTTGGATCGGTAAAATAAGAAAATAAACCAGTCATCAATAAAGGGCCAACAATGGAAGTAACACTCATGATACTGGTAAGGGAACCTTGTAATTCGCCTTGTTCGTTCTTGGGCACGTGTACTGAAATGAGGGCTTGTAAAGCAGGCCCAGAAATACCGCCTAAACAATATGGAATTAAAAAAACAAACATTACCCAACTTGACGAATTATCAATAAAAGAAGAGGTTCCAAATGCAAATAAAAATAAACCAACTGCATACAAAGCAATGCCAACATAAACACTTTTTTCATTGCCTAATCTTGGATTAATAAACCTTATCAAAATCCCTTGTACAATACCAACCAACAAACCCACTACCCCCAATGATATACCAATCATCCTTGGGGTCCATTTGAATTTTTCAATATTTGCAAAACTCCAATTACTTTGCACAGCATGTGCCCCAATATATATTAATACCAATGAAAAAATCAAACCAGCTACTGCAGGATATTTCCTTAAATGGGACAAAGCCCCCAGTGGATTTGCTCTTTTAATATCAAAGGCCCTTCTATTTTCTTTTGATAATGATTCTGGTAAAATGAAATATCCATATAATGCATTCACTAATGCTAAGCAAGCCGCAACTAAGAAAGGTAACCTGGCATTTATTTCACCCAATAAACCACCTAACATGGGGCCAATAATAAACCCAACGCCAAAGGCAGCACCTATCATTCCAAAATTTTGAGCACGATTTTGATCATCACTTACATCCGCAATGTAGGCAGAAGCAGTTGTAAAACTGGCACCCGTAATGCCTGCAATGGTTCTTCCAATAAATAAAAACCATATTGTAGGTGAAAAGGCTAGAAATAAATAATCAAGCCCAAATCCTAACAATGAAAATAACAATACAGGACGTCTTCCATATTGATCACTTAAACTGCCAATCAAAGGGGAAAACAAAAATTGCATAGTCGCATATAAAAAAGTTAACCATCCAGCATAAATGGAAACTTTACTCATATCTGCTGTCCCAATTAAATGTTTAATTAATTGTGGCATAACAGGGATAATAATTCCTAATCCCACTACATCAATTAGTAAAGTGAGGAAGATAAATTTTACTGCAGCTTTATTATTATTATTATGCATCATAATAACGTAAATATAATAAAAATTTACGCTTCATTACGAAATACAATCAACCCATCAAAAATATCAATCAATACCTTTTTTGATTTGTCAATTTCCCCACTCAAAATCTTCTTGCTTAGTTCATTAACAACTAGTTTTTGGATTAACCGTTTCAATGGCCTTGCACCAAATTGCATATCAAAACCCTGATCAGACAAAAACTCAATGAGGTAATCACTAAATTCTACACGCATTCCATTTTCAGCAACTAACTTTTGTAAATTATGCAATTGTATTTTTACAATAGAAGCCATTTGCTTTTGTAATAAAGGAGAAAACATGATAATTTCATCAACCCTGTTTAAAAATTCGGGCCGAATGGTTTGCTTCAATAATGTCATTACTTCAAGCTTTGACTTGGCAACCTTAGCCTCTAAGTTTTTTTCCGTTACCCCTTCGAAAGTTTCTTGAATTAAGTGACTGCCAATATTTGAAGTCATGATAATAATGGTGTTTTTAAAGTTTACTGTTCTTCCTTTATTATCTGTTAAATGCCCATCATCTAAAACCTGCAATAAGATATTCCAAACATCAGGATGGGCTTTTTCTATTTCATCTAAAAGTACAACGCTATAAGGTTTTCTTCTAACCGCTTCCGTTAACTGTCCACCTTCATCATAGCCAACATATCCTGGAGGGGCTCCAACCAATCTTGATACGGTATGTTTTTCCTGGTATTCACTCATGTCAATGCGCGTCATCATCGCATCATCATCAAATAAATAAGAAGCCAATGCCTTCGCTAACTCAGTTTTACCAACACCTGTTGTTCCTAAGAAAATAAATGATCCAATTGGTTTTTTGGGGTCTTGCAACCCTGCCCTACTTCTTCTGATTGCATCAGCAACAGCAGTAATTGCTTCTTCCTGTCCTACTACACGCTTGTGCAATTCTTCCTCTAATTGCAATAATTTTTCTCTTTCCGATTGCATCATTTTGCTAACAGGTATTCCCGTTGCTTTTGCTACATTTTCTGCAATATCTTCGGCATCTACCTCTTCTTTCATTAAACGTTTTTCATTTGTGCCTAATTCAAGCAATGCTGTTGTCCAATTTTCCAAATTCGCTTCTTGCTCTTTTACCTTCCCGTATCTGATTTCAGCCACTTTCCCATAGTCTCCATTGCGTTCGGCAATTTCAGCTTCCTGTTTTAATTTTTCAATTGTAGACTTCGCTTTTTGCACTTTATCTACAATTTCTTTTTCACTCATCCATTTAGCTTTCAAGGTATCTTGTTGCACCATTAAATTACTAATTTCTATATTTAAGGCTTTTAAATGGTCTGGATTATTTTCCCTTTTAATCGCTTCTCTTTCAATTTCAAGTTGCCTAATTTGTCGAATGAGTGTGTCTAATTCCTCAGGCATGGAATTCATTTCTAACCTTAGTTTAGCAGCACTTTCATCAATTAAATCAATTGCTTTGTCTGGCAAAAAACGATCAGTTATATACCTACTTGATAATTCTACTGCTGCAATAATCGCTTCATCTTTTATCCTAACATGATGATGTGTTTCATAACGTTCCTTAAGCCCTCTTAATATAGATATGGCATCCTCTTTAGTTGGCTCATCAATCATCACTTTTTGAAAACGCCTTTCAAGTGCTTTGTCTTTTTCGAAAAACTTTTGATATTCTGCTAAGGTAGTTGCTCCAATGGCCCTCAATTCTCCTCTGGCCAATGCTGGTTTTAATATATTGGCAGCATCCATGGCACCTTCACCTCCACCGGCACCAACTAATGTATGTATTTCGTCAATAAATAAAATCACTTCCCCGTCACTATCAGCAACTTCTTTGACAACTCCTTTTAATCGTTCTTCAAATTCTCCTTTGTATTTAGCACCTGCAATTAATTGCCCCATGTCTAATGCATAAATAATTTTTCTCTTTAAATTTTCGGGAACATCCCCATTTACAATTCGCATTGCCAACCCTTCCGCAATGGCTGTTTTACCTACACCCGGCTCACCCACCAAGATGGGATTATTTTTACTTCGACGTGATAAAATATGCAATGTTCTTCTTATTTCTTCATCTCTTCCAATGACAGGATCTAATTTACCTTTATTGGCTAAGTCATTTAAATTTTTTGCGTATTTTGATAAAGATTGAAATTGTGTTTCTTGGGTAACAGCATTTACAGTTGCTCCTTTCCGCAACTCTTTGATAGCAGTTACCAATCCATTTTCTGTTAGACCAGCATCTTTCAAAATTTTTCCAGCAGCATCATTCACTTGCATTATGGCAATTAAAATATGTTCTACTGTTACAAACTCGTCCCCAAAAGTTTTTAATGCCCCATTTGATTTCAGCAAGACGGCATTCATATCTCTACTCAAATTTGAAGCAGGTTCTCCTACTTGTTGTTTTGCTAACCCATTGATCAATTCTTCGATCTTTTGAAGTACTAAAACAGGATTCACATTGTTCTTTTTTAATAAAAATACAGTTGAGCTATCTTTATCTAGTAAAATAGCTTTTAATAAATGTGCCGTTTCAATAGATGGATTGTTATTATTATATGCCAATTGTTGTGCACTTTGAATTGCCTCTTGGGCTTTTATGGTATACTGATTTAAATTCATAGCATTGATTGTTTATAGTTAACATTGCTCAAATCAAGGGCCAATGTAAATAATAAGCAATTATGTCATAGTGTAAAGCCCAAACCGGAATAAAAGTCATTTACAAAAAATTTTTCTGCTATTTTTACAATGTGAATGCCTATTCAAATACGAAATTTATCAAGGAATTAGCCCACCAAATGGGCTTTGATTTTTGTGGAATTGCTAAAGCACAAGAATTAACTGCTGATGCAAAAAGGTTGGAACAATGGCTTCATAAAGGCTTCCATGGAGAAATGACTTATATGGAAAATCATTTTGAACAAAGAATTGATCCTAGAAAATTAGTGCCAGGTGCCCAATCGGTAATTACCTTTTTAAAAAATTACTATCCTGATAAAGAAGCCATTACATTAGGTGAAAAACAGGATGCAAAAATTGCAAAGTATGCTTATGGCAATGATTACCATGAAGTCATAAGACAGCAACTTTTTGAATTTTTAGATACAATGCGTGCCATGATTGGCCCTATTGAAGGGCGCGGATTTGTTGATTCTGCGCCTGTACTTGAAAGGTCTTGGGCACAATTAGCTGGTGCTGGATGGATTGGCAAAAACGGTAATTTAATCAGGCATAAAGCAGGCTCTTTCTTTTTTTTAGCAACCCTTATTATTGACTTACCTTTATTATACGATGATGCTTCATCGAAGGACTATTGTGGCAGTTGTACCAAATGTATCGATGCTTGTCCAACCCAAGCAATTCTTCCTAATAAAACCATCGAAGCCAATCATTGCATTAGTTATTTTACCATTGAATTAAAGAAAGAGACAATTGAGTCCAATGCTTCTTTCAACCAGTGGGCATTTGGATGTGACATTTGCCAAGATGTTTGCCCTTGGAATCGTTTTAGTATAGCACACCATGAAAAGCAATTTAGTCCTTTAGATGGTTTACTCCACATGAAAAGGGAAGATTGGCTAGAAATAGAAGAAACTACATTTAAAGCAAGGTTTAAAAAATCGCCCTTGCTAAGGTCAAAATTAAAAGGTATTCAAAGAAACATTGCCTATTTAAATCAACAAGAAGCAAAAAAATAAATTTAAAAATTGTTGATACTCCTTATTTTAACCATTATTGCGTGTTATTTTCCAGGAGCAGATTGCGAAGATTTGCCAATTCCAATTCCATTTTATAGCCTAATACTTTCTCATTCAACAAAGTTTGAAATTTTTCCCAAGGATACCATTTTACTTTTTGTTCAAAAGACCAATGAATTACATACACTCCTTGCTGTAATGGGATCCATTCAAATTTAACTAAGTAGGGTCGTTGACCAACTGCAACCCAATGATATATCACCATATGGTCATTTTTTTCAACCAATTGAATTTGTTGGGTGCCAATAAATAGGGTACTATCTTTCCAAACAGCTTTGTTTTGTTTCCAATCACTCATCCATTTATTCCATTGATTTAAATCGCTAGTATACCGTGCTATCTGTTGTGATGATGCGCCAACCTCGATAGCTCTTGATACGATAACAGTACTAGGAAACAAAAAAGATATTGATGTCACTAAACATCCTAATAAAATAATACTAATAAAAATTAATGTAAAAAGTCTCATCATTCCCATTTAAAAGTTTTGAATGCAATGACATAAACAAAGACAATCCAAATAAATAATATTGAAATGTCCCCCCAAGAATCGAATAAACTATTTCCTTCAAATGCAATGTCACGCATTGCATTATTAAAATGAGTCAATGGTAAAATTTTACAAAAAGGTTGCATCCAATTGGGAAAATTGTCAATTGAAAAAAAAGTACCCGCTAATAAAAATTGAGGCAATGTAAAAATGTTGGCTAAAGGCGGTATCGTGCTTTCATTTTTTGCAATACCACTTACAATAAAGCCAAATCCCATAAACAAGATTAAAGCAATAAAACTTAGCAACATTATATTACCAAAAGTAATCCAGCCATGAACAAGTGTAAAATGAAAAGCAAAATGACCAATGCCGATGATGATAACGGCTGTCAACAATTGAAAGATAACCCTACTTAATGCCTCACCGAGTATAATATAAAGCCTGTGTATGGGTGTTGCATAAAATCTTTTTAAAATTAGTTGTTGCCTTAAGTTGAAAAATACAAAAGCAACCCCAAAAATTCCAGCACTCAGCAATGAAAAACCCATTTGACCAGGCAAAATAAAATCAATGGTTCGATAAATTCTTCCTGGAACTTGTTGCACTGTATTGTTCACAATTGCAATAGTTGGGGTGTTGGGAAAAGCACCTTTATTGATTTGCTCAATCACAGCATTTAAAATTGACTTTACCAATTGAACATTTTGAGGATTGGCGGCTTCTGAACTAATTAAATTTATGGAATAGGGAGCTTTCGGATTTTGGGTCTTTTGAATATTTATTAATGCAGTGATCCTTCCTTTTGCAAGTTCACTTTTCATTTTACCTGAATCTTGCTGAATAAATTTAAGCCCTGGTATTTTTTGAATATTTGAATACACTATATTATTCGTGTCCGCATTTTTTGCCAATGCTACGTTTACATTGATATTCCCTCCACTACTCATAAATCCAAATACCAAGATAAAAATTAAAGGAAATGCAATACTAAACACAATTGCTGAAGGGCTTCTTGATATAGATCGCAAACTAGCTTTTGTAATTGCTAACATTGCTTTTAACTGACTATATGGACGCATAACAAATTAAGGATGATTCACCACAAATATAGGCAATCGAGTTTGAGGTTGACCAACCATTCCTTGAATTGATTTAATTTCTTTCCAAACATTCCATTGTCCTTCCCCTATTTCTTGTTGAATTGCTTTTATTTTAACTTTATCTTCATATCCATCAATTAAATCCTCAATAAATGACTTTGTAGCAGGGTAGGATTTTAAACCATACCCTTTTAAGTGAGCCATGTTTGCTGCTGCAGTGATAGCTTGATTTAGATTGCCAATTTTGTCTACCAAACCTACTTTCACCGCAGCTGCACCTGTCCATACCCTACCTTGCGCAATTGAATCAATATAAGTAACTGATTTATTTCTGCCAGCGGCTACTCTTGATGTAAAAGTAAAGTAGATACTATCCACACTTGCTTGCATGAATCTTTGTTCAGTCGGATTTAATGGCCTTGTTGTACTAGGTGCATCTGCATAGGTACTCGTATTTACGCGATCGAAACTGATTCCTAATTTATTTTTAAATAAACCACTGAAATTAGGCACCACTGAGAAAACGCCTATAGAACCTGTTATTGTATTTTCATCTGCAAAAATTGAATCTGCATTGCAAGCTATGTAATAACCACCTGAAGCGGCATAATTGCCCATACTTACTACAACAGGTTTTTCTTTTTTTAATAAGGCTATTGCTCTCCAAATTATATCACTAGCGAGTGAACTTCCACCAGGTGAATTTATCCTTAATACAACTGCAGCAATACTTTTATCATTTTTAATTTCTTGTAACATATGGACATAGTCATCACTTGCAATACTATTGTTTTGCCCTTTGCCCATCACAATCTCTCCATCTGCAAATACAACAGCCACTTTCCCAGATCCCGTACCCCTAATGGGGACAGCAGCTGAATAATCATTTATTCCTATAAAAGGAATGTCTTCCTCTTTGGTTATTTTAATTTTTTTAGCAATTATTTTTTTAACTTGGTCATCATATAATAAGTCATCAACTAAATGAAAGCGTAAAGCATCACTTGCGCTTTGAACCATCCCTTTCGTAGACAACCATTTTAAACTATCTGCATTTAAGTTTCTTTGTTGTGCTGTTCCTTCTATAAAATTATTGTAAAAGGCATTTAACCAAACACTTGTTTGCAACTTATTAGCAGGTGACATTTCAGTGTACCTAAAGGGCTCGGTTGCACTTTTAAACTTTCCAGCATAAAATACTTGTGTTTGAATTTCAAGTTTATCAAGTAACCCTTTTAAAAACATGGTTTCGTAAGTAAAACCTACCCACTCAAGTCCTCCTTGTGGATGTGTAAATACTTTATCAGCCACATTCCCAATCCAATATCCTTTTTGGGTAATCGTTTCTCCGAATGCAACTATGAATTTTTTTGAACTTTTAAAATCTAACAGCGCCGCTCTAATTTCTTCAGTTGCAGCGTATCCATTTGGATTTTGTTGACATTTAAGGTAAATACCTTTTATAGATGTGTCTGTTTTTGCATGTTGTATTAAACTAACTAATTCAGATAAACTTGGAACTTTTCCTTTTTTCTTGCTTATGAATTCAGTGATTGCATCTGATTTTGATTGTTCAGGAAAATCTTGAGACAAATCAATTACCAATACTGAATTTGCTTTGATTGTTTTGGGTTCTTCTTTAGAGAAAGCGGTGGCAATACCCACTATAAATAAAAGCCCTATTATGGAAAATAAAATAAGGGATACCAAACTAGCTAAAACAATTTTAAAAAAACTTTTCATATTAACAATTAAAAGTGAAAACATTGCACCCTATCAGCGACTACTAAAATTAGGCTACGATGTAAAAATATGCATAAATAAACTACTTTTACATTACTTCTATGAACAAAGTTTACCTCTTGATAGGTGGCAATATGGGTGATCGAATGGCAAATCTTGCCAAAGCAATCCAATTGATTGAAAAAGAAATTGGAAAGTTAGTTGAAATGTCTTCCATATACGAAACAGCAGCATGGGGCTTTTCCACCCAACCTGATTTTTTGAATCAAGCTTTAATGCTTCATACACAATTAGATGCTACTACAACCATGCAAAAACTACTTGACATTGAATCGAGTATGGGAAGAATAAGATCAATTTCCATGGGACCTAGAATTATTGATTTAGATGTTATTTACTTTAACAACGAAATAATTTCTTCACAACTAATCACAATTCCCCATCCTAAATTAGCGAGTAGAAGATTTGTTTTGATGCCTTTAGTTGAAATTGCCCCTGATTATATACATCCGGTATTAAATAGGTCAAATAAAGCATTGCTACATACCTGTTCTGATCAGCTAGCTGTGTATAAAAAAATAACTGTTTAATTAATTGGCATATTATATTTGATCAAGTAGAAAAATTATGAAGTATCGTTTTATTGCCATTGAAGGAAATATTGGAGCAGGAAAAACAACCCTTTCTCAATTACTAGCTCAGCATTATAATGCAAAATTAGTACTAGAAGAATTTGCTGAAAATCCATTTTTGACTAAATTTTATGAAAATCCAAAGCAATATGCATTCCCATTGGAATTGTTTTTTTTAGCAGAACGTTTTAAACAACAAAAGGAGTTTTTAAAAAATAAAGACCTCTTTCAAGACATTACTATTGCCGATTATACTTTTAGCAAATGCTTACTTTTTGCAAAAGTGAATTTGCCTGAAGATGAGTTCAGACTTTATCAAAAAATGTTTGAAATATTCAATCAACAACTTACACCTCCAGATATCCTTATTTATTTGCACGCGCCAGTAAATCGATTACAAGGAAATATAAAAAAAAGAAATAGGAAATTTGAGCAATCTATCTCAGACGAATATTTATTTAAGATTCAAGAAACCTATACTAGCTATATCAAACAACATAATATACGCACTCTTTTTATAGATGCAAGTAATGCCGATTTTTTATACAATGAGTCACATTTTAAAATAATTACGGAAGCACTTGATAAAGATGTTGAAGCTGGACAACATTATTTTAATTTGCCCTAAATTTGCAACATGGAAACAACCCAGTCTGATCAAAAGAATGATCCATTTGCAGCTTTAAAAATTACCGAATTTAGAAACTTAATGTTGGGTCGTTTTTTGTTTATTATGGGCCTTAGAATGATGGGCACCTTAGTTGGATGGTGGATTTATGAATTAACCAACCAGCCATTTGCAATTGGTTTGATTGGGCTTGCAGAAGTCATTCCTGCCGTCTCGTTGGCCTTATATGCCGGACATGTTATTGATAGTAGTGAAAAAAGAAAATTACTATTGAGGGGTGTGGTTTTATATTGGGTATGTGCTTTGGGCTTATTAGCACTCTCTATATACAACGATAATGTACACCATATCAATCAACAATCTTTATTTATTGCCATTGGAATTTATTTTATTATTTTTTGCACAGGCATTATTAGGTCCTTTACGGGTCCAAGTTTTGGAACCATTGTCGGTACGATTGTCCCCAAACACTTACTACAAAATGCAACGACTTGGAATCAGGGCATGTGGTTGACTGCTTCCATTTTAGGACATGCTATCGTTGGTTTTATCATTGCAGGATTTGGACACACAATTTCTTTACTTGCGGTAGTGATACTGGTAAGTATAGGGTATGTATACTTATCCAAAATAAATCCAAAACCTCCACATGAAGCCATTGTTAAAGATCAAAAGCCAATAGAAAGTGTAAAAGAAGGTTTGAAATTTGTATTTACAACGAAGGAAGTTTTGGGTGCTTTGTCACTAGATTTATTTGCGGTATTATTTGGGGGTGCTGTAGCAATGATCCCTGTTTTTGCAAAAGACATTTTAAAGGTAGGTCCCATTGGATTTGGATGGCTTAATGCAGCATCAGACATTGGGGCCATCCTTGTCATTTTATTAATAACTTTATTTCCAGTACGGTCAGGTCAAGGTAAAAAACTTTTACTTACAGTGGGTGGATTTGGTATTTGTATTATCCTATTTGCAATTTCAAAAATATTTTGGATATCCTTTGCAGCATTGGCTTTAAGCGGTGTATTAGATGGTTTTAGTATGATTGTTCGTGGCACCATTGTACAATTAAAAACACCTGACCATATGAGGGGTAGGGTGATGAGTGTCAATTCTATGTTTATCAACAGTAGCAATGAATTAGGTCAGTTCGAAAGTGGTCTTGCAGCAAAATTAATGGGTGTAATCCCTTCAGTTTTATTTGGTGGAACGATGACGCTCTTAGTTGTTTTTGTTACATGGATCAAAGCCCCTAGTTTACGAAAAATGGAATATTAGCTATTTAACAGTCCTTTCATTACATCGTGAACAGCTGGACAAAAAGTGGCATTTTTCATCGTAATTGCCGAACGCTTAAAAAATACATCTTCGTCCGTGTAGGGGAATCGCGCGCAATCAGAAGGCCGATAGTCGTAGATATTACAAGTATTGTCTGTCGCTAAAAAAGGACAAGGTTTTGTTTTTACTACATAGTCACCATCGTTGTCCATGGATAAATATTTTTCAATAAAGGCCACTTCTTTCATACCCATTGCCTTACTTATTCTTTTTATGTCAGGCATTTTAAAACGGGGTGAGTAATTTTTACAACATCTTGCACAATCCAAACAACTAATTTTTTCAAATGCAGCCTCATGCAATTGAGGTAATTGTTTTAAGATAATCTTTTTATCTACCTTTTTTAAAAAGTTTTGAAACTTTTTGAGTAACTCAAGGGCAGGTGTTTCATATAAATGTTCAACAGATGGGTCAATCATACTTCAAAAGTAACCAAATTATTGTGCTTCCACAAGCTTTCCCCATCTTTATGAAAAGCCTTTCGTGGCCTATAATAATTAAGTATATTTGTACCCATTTAAAAATATTTTTATGTTGCAATCAAGTACAGAAGGTGCAGAGTTTATCAAAAGACATATTGGTCCAAATGATATGGATACACAAAAAATGTTGGAATGTATAGGCGTAGGTTCTTTAAATGAACTCATCGAAAAAACAGTACCCAATAATATTCGGTTACAAAAGCCAATGAATATCCCTGCTGGTTTAAGTGAATTTGAAATGTTACAATCCCTTAAATCAATTGGTGAAAAAAATATTATTGCAAAAAATTTTATTGGACAAGGTTACTATGGAACCATTACACCAAGTGTGATATTGAGAAATATTTTTGAAAATCCCGGTTGGTATACTCAATACACTCCTTACCAAGCTGAAATAGCACAAGGCCGTTTGGAAAGCTTATTAAATTACCAAACCATGGTGACTGATTTAACTGGGTTGCCTATTGCCAACGCTTCCTTGTTAGATGAAGCAACCGCTGCAGCTGAAGCAATGGCCATGCTATTTAATTATCTAAACAAAGGGGATCAAATTACACGACCTAAATTTTTTGTCGACAACCAAATATTTTCGCAAACAAAAAATGTATTGGTGACAAGGGCAAACCCTATAGGTGTTGAATTGGTTGAAGGGGATTTCAAGACCTCAAATGTTGACCCTGAATTTTTTGGTGCCATTTTACAATATCCCAATAGTAAGGGTAGCATTGAAGATTATGAATCATTCATAGATAAAGTACATCAAGCTGGTGGATTGGTTATTTTAAGTGCAGACATACTTGCCTTAACTTTATTAAAAAGCCCAGGTGCGTTAAATGCAGATGTTGCAGTAGGAAATACGCAAAGATTTGGTGTCCCTATGGGATTTGGTGGACCTCATGCTGCTTATTTTGCAACAAAGGATGAATTTAAAAGAGGAATGCCAGGTCGATTGATTGGTGTAAGTATTGATGCACAAGGAAATCGCGCACTTAGAATGGCCCTACAAACTCGTGAACAACACATTAAAAGAGAAAAAGCAACTTCAAATATTTGTACAGCACAAGCCTTACTTGCAAATATGTCTGTTATGTATGCTATTTATCATGGACCTGTAGGGTTAAAAAAAATTGCACAACGCATTCATGGATATACACAAAGTTTAGCTCAACAATTGCAATCACTTGGGATACAACAATTAAATGAATTTTATTTTGATACCCTTCACCTGAGTGGTTTTGATTGCCTAGCACTGCAATCCATTGCAAGCGAGGCGCAGATTAATTTTAATTATTTATCAAATGGCCTTACTTTAACTTTAGACGAAACAACCGGACATCAGGATGTACAAAACATTGTTAAATTGTTTGAGCAATTTTTGGGGAAAACCGCTACTGATTTATCTGTAGCCCCTGAAAATTTGGCTATTCCCGCTCAAATAATAAGAACATCTTCCTACTTATCCCACCCTGTATTTAATTCACACCATAGCGAAACGCAAATGATGCGTTATATCAAGAAATTAGAAAATAAAGACCTATCCTTGAATATAAGCATGATTAGCTTAGGAAGTTGTACAATGAAATTAAATGCGGCAACTGAAATGATTCCTGTAAGTTGGCCAGCATTTAGTAATATACATCCATTTGCGCCTAGTAATCAAACCATTGGGTACCAAGAAATGGCGAAAGAATTAAGCACTTATTTATGTGAAACAACCGGCTTTAGCGCTTGTAGTTTACAACCCAATAGTGGGGCCCAAGGTGAATATGCCGGCTTACTTACCATTAGAGCATATCACAATGCGCGAAATGAAGGCCATCGTAATATTGTATTGATTCCCATAAGCGCACATGGTACCAACCCAGCAAGTGCTGTGATGGCTGGATTTAAAGTAGTGGTGGTTGCTTGTGATGCTGCAGGCGATATAGACGTGGCGGATTTAAAAACCAAAGCCGCTTTGCATGCAGCAAATTTAGGGGCATTGATGGTAACTTATCCAAGCACACATGGCGTATTTGAAGAAACAATTATTGACATTTGCCAAACAATTCATGACTTTGGTGGTATGGTGTATATGGATGGTGCTAATATGAATGCGCAAGTAGGATTGACCAATCCTGGCAATATTGGAGCCGATGTTTGCCACTTAAACCTACATAAAACTTTTGCCATTCCACATGGAGGTGGTGGACCTGGCATGGGGCCCATTTGTGTAAATGATAAATTAGCTCCTTTCTTACCTGGGCACCATATGGATGGTGATGGCGCGAACGCAGTGAGCGCAGCACCCATGGGATCAGCTAGTATATTATTAATTAGTTACGCTTATATAAAAATGTTAGGGGCAACAGGCTTAACGCTTGCTACTGCTTATGCTATCATGAATGCGAATTACATGAAATCAAGATTGGCACCTTTTTATCAAATTTTATATGCTGGTAAAAATGGAACCTGTGCCCATGAATTCATAATTGACTTACGCCCTTTCAAAGCAACTGCAGGCATTGAAGCGGAAGATGTGGCTAAAAGATTAATAGATTATGGATTCCATGCCCCTACTATGAGCTTCCCAGTGCCTGGCACCATTATGATTGAACCAACTGAAAGTGAAGACAAAGCTGAACTTGATCGTTTTTGCGATGCACTCATTGGCATCTACAATGAAATTAAAGCCATAGAAAATGGTGTAATGGATAAAGTTGATAACCCATTAAAAAATGCACCTCATACACAAATGGTTATTTGTGCAGAAAATTGGGACCATACTTATTCAAGACAAATTGCAGCTTTCCCATTGTCCTATGTTCAGGAAAATAAATTTTGGCCATCGGTTGGCAGGGTCAACAATACACATGGGGATAGAAATTTAGTTTGCACTTGTGAACCCGTTGAGGCTTATGCATAAACATTCAAGATGATTTTACACAAAAATATAGCCTTGTCATTTTTAGATAAGGCTATATTTTTTTAAGTTTATTTTGCATTCGAAACAATATTTCCATGATTATTGTTACTTAGCATAAACTCATACAAGCCAATTATCTTTTCCTTATCCTTTACGAGTATACTTAATTTTTCTAGGTCGGCTTCTAAGGTTTTCATTTTTTTGTGCTCTGGTGCATACCTAACCGTAAACTCTTCGGCCTGTAATGTATTTAAAACCAATGGATCATCCAGTAGCATTTGTCCATTGCCAGTGAGTACCCACAAAATATTTAGATCTGGAAAGTGGTTGTGGATTTTAATTAGGATGTCTGAGCCCACTGATCCTAAATTTTTTAATTGCTTAGCATAATACCCATTTGATAGATGAATATTTCTTTCAAAAGAATGTGGAGAAATTGATTTGAAATGAAGATAGGCAGCGATTCTTTCAATTGGTTTCATGGTGGTAAATTTTAAAGGGTTAATGTATATACCCAATATTAAACACAAAACAAATTCAAAAAGAAATACATAGGCCTCATTTTGCATTGACATCGGCCTCATTTTAAACTATAAATTACTGCTTTTCACTCAATTCAAGCCACCTCAATTCAGCAGTTTCTATTGCTTTATTTATTTTGGCTAGACTTTCACTTAATGCAATAATTTCTTCATAATTCAAATTAGGATTCGTAAGCTTCTCAGTAATTACCGCCTTCTCTGATTCCATTAAAGGCATATGCTTGTTTAAATGTTCTAATTCTAATTTTTCCTTGTAGGACATTTTTTCTACCAGTTTCTTTTCTGCTACTACATTTGTTGGCGCAACTAATTGCTCAGTTTCTTTTGGCGCATGTTCCTTCGCTGTGCTAATATCCGAGCTTACAGACGCATAGCTTTGTTTTGACTTTTCTAATATTCTAAACTGAGTGTAGTTTCCTGGATAGTCACGTATCACCCCATTGCCTTCAAAAATAAATAAGTGGTCTACCAACTTATCCATAAAATACCTATCGTGAGAAACCAATAATACACAGCCTGTATAATCCAATAAAAATTGCTCCAGTACTGCCAATGTTGGTAAATCCAAGTCATTGGTAGGTTCATCCAAAATTAAAAAATTAGGGTTTTTAAATAAAATCGTTAAAAGTTGTAATCGTTTTTTTTCGCCCCCACTTAATGCACTGAGATAGGTATATTGCTTGTCTGGTGTAAATAAAAATAGTTCTAAAAATTGAGCAGCGCTTAGTGATCCTCCATTTGCTAAAGGAAATTGCTCCGCAAAGGTTTTTAAATACTCAATTACGCGCATGTCTTTTTTATAGACCAACCCTTCTTGGGAAAAATGTCCAAATACGATGGTTTCTCCAACACTAATCTTTCCACTGTCAGGAATTGTTATCCCCTGTAATATTTGAAGAAAAGTAGATTTGCCCACCCCATTCTTTCCAACAATTCCAATGCGCTCCCCCTTGCTAAATGTATAATCAAAACCTTTCAAAACAACCAAATCACCATAAGCTTTATACACTTTTTTTGCCTCAATAATTTTGCCTCCCAATCGAGTCATTTTCATGTCTAGCTGCAAATTGGTGTCTTCAATTTTTTGTTTGGCCTTGGCCTCAACTTCATAAAAATTATCTTGCCTGCTTTTACTTTTAGTGGTTCTTGCTTTAGGTTGTTTTCTCATCCATTCTAGCTCTTTTCTAAAAGTATTTTTAGCTTTGTCAATACTTGCTAATTCTGAATCAATTCTAGCTGCTTTTTTTTCTAAATAATTTTCATAATCACCTTTGTAACTATATAATTTTTCACGTTCCAATTCCCATATTTCATCTGTAACCGCTTCTAAAAAATAACGATCGTGAGAAACCAACAGTAAGGTTACTTTTTCCTGTGCTAAATAATTTTCCAACCATTCAATCATATTTAAATCTAAGTGGTTGGTAGGCTCATCCATTAATAATAAAACATGCTTTGGCTCAAAACCAATTTGAATTAATGTTTTTGCCAATGATACGCGCTTTCTTTGTCCTCCACTTAATTTTGAAACAGCTTGTTCTAAATGATGAATATTTAATTGCGTTAAAATGGTCTTTACCTTGGACTCAAAATCCCATGCATTATTTTCCTCCATCTCCATGATGGCATTGGTTATTAAATCCTCGTCTTCCGACTCCATGGCCATTTCATAATTGCTAATGGCTTTCATAGTAGGATGATCCTGATTGAACAAGTTCTGTGTGACCGTAGCGGTTTCTATAAATTGAGGTTCTTGTTCAAACATCACCAAATGCACATCTTTATGAATTTTACAAGTACCGGCATCAGGATGTTCCTTTCCTGACAAAATTTTCAACAAGGTACTCTTGCCAACACCGTTACGCGCTATGAGGGCTATACGATCGCCTTCATTGATATTAAAACTAATTCCCTTAAAAAGAGGGGTGATTCCATAACTTTTGGTGAGCGCTTCTACAGATACATAATGCATGACGCAAAGATAAGTACCTGATACAAGTAAGCCGTAATTTATTGTACTTTTGTAAAGAACTAACTTAAATAGCATACAAATGAAGCAATTTGAAGTGCCTAATGGGTATAGAAGCCGATTAATTTCTGCCATAAAACAAAAAAGAAAAGCGGCTGATAAACTAAAAAAAGATTTTAGTCCCACTCGATTAGATTTAGGTAATGTAGAATTTTATTTAGCCCGTCATTTTGGATTTTGTTACGGAGTAGAAAATGCGATTGACATTGCCTATAAAACCATTGAAGCCAACAAGGGTAAGCGTATTTTTTTATTAAGTGAAATGATTCACAACCCACAAGTTAATGCTGACTTGATTGAAAAAGGGGTTCGATTTTTACATGATACACAAGGAAACGCTATCATACCAATTGATGATTTGAATGCAAATGATATTGTAATGATCCCCGCATTTGGTACAACCCTTGAACTGGAAAAAAATATTGTATCAAAAGGAATTGAAATTCAAAAATACAACACCACTTGCCCATTCGTTGAAAAAGTTTGGAATAGAAGTGAACAAATTGCCAAAAAAGGCTTTAGCATTATCATTCATGGTAAACCAAATCATGAAGAAACCAGGGCAACTTTTTCCCATGCAGCTGCCAATAGTCCTACCATTATTGTGAATGATATGGAAGAGACAAAATTACTTGGTGATTTCATTTTAGGTAAGTTACCGTTGGAAGCATTTACGAAGCACTTTTCAAAAAAGTATTCACAAAATTTTGACCCTACAAAAGATTTAGATAAAATTGGTGTCGTTAATCAAACGACGCAATTAGCCACAGACACACAAGCAATCTCAGATTATTTAAAAGAAGTGATGTTGGAAAAATTTGGGTTGTCAGCAATAGGAATACATTTTGCAGACACTAGAGATACCTTATGTTATGCAACCAATGACAATCAATCTGCCGTCATTGGGCTGTTAAAAACAACTGCAGATTTAGCCATTGTAATGGGGGGAAAAAACAGTAGTAACAGTTCACATTTAGTAGAACTTTGTGAACAACAACTTCCCACATATTTTATTGATGACGCGAATAAAGTAATCAATGAAAATGAAATCATCTCCAACAATTGGATCAATAAAACGTCCCAAAAAATCAATAACTATTTACCTAATAAAGAAGTAGTGCGCATTTTAATGACCAGTGGTGCAAGTTGTCCAGACACCGTTGTGGAGGCTACCATCAGAAAAATTGCAAGTTATTTTGGAAAAGAATCCTTGATTGATGCATTGATACAGGAATGGGAATCAGCTTAACCAATCCGATCTTTCGCCCATTGCAAAGCAAATTGTAATTGAGTTTCCTTATCCATATTTGTATTGTCCAAAACAATTGCATCCGAAGCTTGTCTAAGTGGGCTATGGGCTCTAGTGCTATCCATTACATCTCGATGTTGTAAATTATCAGTTACATCCTGTAGCGTAATATGGGGATTTGTTTCCTGCATTTCCTTAAAACGTCGTTGAGCGCGGACAGCAGGATCAGCGGTAACAAATATTTTAAGTTCAGCTGATGGAAACACTACGGTGCCAATATCCCTGCCATCCATTACAATTCCTTTGTTAATTCCCATAGCCTGTTGTTGGGAAACAGCAAAATCTCTTACCGCAGGAATTGATGCCACTTCACTTACTTTCCCACTCACCTCCATTTCACGAATCAGTCCTTCAACATTTTCACCATTCAGATAAATATCACTTTTTTGCGTTTCTTTATTGTATTTGAATTGAAGTTGTATTTTTTGAAGGGATGCATCAATTGACAAATCATCAGCAAATGAAATATTATTCCTTAAAAAAAATAAAGCGATTGCACGATACATGGCACCAGTGTCAATAAATACGTATTGCAAGTGAATGGCCAGTGCTTTTGCTAAAGTACTTTTTCCACATGAAGAAAACCCATCTATGGCAATGACGATTTTTTTTGACATATTCAATTTATGCTACGGTGATAGTTTTTGTCTTGGGCAAATGCGCATTTCTGATCGCAATTTGTCGAATGGCTTGTGAGACCACTGCCCTTAAAGCATTTTTTGAGATTTCATCTTGCCCCATCATGGCAGGCACCCCGGCATCTCCCCCTTCTCTGATTGATTGCACCAATGGCACTTGACCTAAAAAAGGAAGTTCATATTCTTCGGCTAAATTAAGGCCGCCTTCTTTCCCAAATAAATAATATTTGTTATCGGGCAATTCTGCTGGGGTAAAGTAAGCCATATTTTCAATTAAACCTATAATTGGCACTTTTACATTTGCTTGTCCAAACATGGCAATTGCTTTTTTTGCATCCGCTAAAGCTACATTTTGTGGCGTTGTCACAATCACTACCCCTGTGACTGGAACAGTTTGCATAATGGTTAAATGTATATCTCCTGTACCTGGAGGCATGTCAATCACTAAATAATCTAATGGGCCCCAATCAACATCATTGATAAATTGTCTTATGGCACTGCTTGCCATAGGACCTCTCCATACCACTGCATCTTTTTCGTCAACTAATAACCCAATGCTCATCAAACGAATTCCAAATTTTTCAATAGGTATTATAATGCCTTTGCCATTTTCTTCTTTCATCATTGGACGCTGTCCTCTTACACCGAACATAATGGGTACACTTGGACCATAAATATCTGCATCCATCAATCCAACTTTTGCCCCCCCTTCGGCCAAAGCCAATGCTAAATTAGCAGCAACTGTACTTTTACCCACCCCACCTTTTCCACTCACAACAGCAATGATATTTTTCACATTTGATAAGATCAGCTCATCCGCTTTTCTAGTTGTTGTTGTATTAGAAGTAAAGCCAACAGTGACGATTGCTTCCTTATTGACCAATAATTTAATCGCATTTTCGCATGCATTCTTCATTAAATCTTTCATAGGACATGCTGGCGTCGTAAGCACTATGGTAAAAGACACTTTATTGCCATCAATTTTAATATCTTGAATCATTTGTAGTGTCACCAGGTCCTTACCTAAATCAGGCTCTTGCACATTGCTTAACGCATTTAAGATAGCTTCTGCTGTCATTTTGGAAGTTTTTGTTAAAAAGTTGAAAACTAGCACAAAGTTAGTTGAAGGAGTCCTTATTTTATGAAAAATTTGGTGCTTCTAGCTTAAATTTGTGTCGATATGAAAAAGACCCTTGTTTTACTTTCAATTGTACTATTGGGATTGTGGGCTACAAAAAGTTTTGCACAGCAAACCCCACAAAATAACCCTAACATCTATAGAGATTCGGTTGTTCAATTGTATGGTGTTGTCATGACGGCAGATAGCCTTAAAGCAATTCCTTATGCAAGTATTGTGGTCAACAAAAAAGGAAGAGGGACGATTACTAATTTCGATGGCGTATTTTCAATTGCGGTGAATAAAGGAGAGCACATAACGTTTACTTGTATTGGTTTTAAAGACAGAACCATCTTAATACCAAAAAATCTAGAAGGAAACCAATATAGTGTCATTCAATTGATGGTTAATGATACCAACTTTCTTCCCGCTACTATTTTGAAGCCTCGTCCCACACGTGCACAATTTGAGCGCGATTTTGTAAACGCTAAAGTTGATGATGATTTATTTGAAACCGCGCGAAAAAATACAAGTGAAAGTCAAAAGAGAATTATCCTAGCTTCCTTGCCTAGGGATGGAAAAGAAGCAGTGGGGGCATCCCTTACCAATCAAGCTTCAAAATATTATTACGCTGGACAATTACCGCCGATGAATATTTTGAATCCTGCAGCCTGGAAAAGTTTTATTGATTCCTGGAAACATGGAGATTATAAATCTAAAAACTAATTTATGAAAAATATTGTTGTTGTTGGAGCTGGCACAATGGGAAATGGTATTGCACATGTATTTGCCTTAAAAGGTTATTCCGTTCATTTAATTGACTCCAATGCTGCTGCACTCGAAAAGGCGATTGTTCAAATTGAAAAAAATGTAGACCGACAAGTTAACAAGGGGGTCATTACAAATAATGATAAAGCAAATGCACTAGGAAATATAACCACCTTTACTTCCATTGAAAAAGGGGTAATAAACGCCGATTTGGCTATTGAAGCTGTTACGGAAAATGAGGAAGTAAAAAAGAATATTTTTAATCAACTCGACGAGTATACAAACCCAGCCTGTATTTTAGCAAGCAACACTTCCTCTATTTCAATAACAACATTAGGCAATGCGACAAAGCGACCACATAAAGTGATTGGTATGCATTTTATGAATCCGGTACCCGTAATGAAACTAGTTGAAATAATTAACGGCGCCCAAACCGATGAGGCTACTTTAAAAACAATTGTCGCACTTACTGAAGCGATTGATAAAATACCTTGTGTCGTAAAAGATGCGCCTGGTTTTATAGCCAATCGAATCTTAATGCCAATGATTAATGAAGCAATTTATGCCTTTGCTGAAGGCATAAGTGATGCAGCAACCATTGATCAAATTATGAAGCTCGGAATGGCACACCCAATGGGGCCATTACAACTAGCGGATTATATTGGACTTGATGTTTGTAAAAACATACTTGAAATAATGCACATTGGATTTAACAATGATAAATATGCACCCTGCCCATTGCTTGTAGATATGGTAGCATCCGGTAAACTAGGCCTTAAAACTGGTGCAGGATTTTACAGCTATGCTTAATCGTTTTTAGGCTCTATGGACAAATACCCAACTCCTTGTAATGAGCTTAATTTATAAATAACTTCCGCTACTCTATTTTTAGGAATGCCAATTTTTAATGCAACAAATAATTGAGCCTCCTGTTGTTGAACTGAGCAATTAAATTGCTTGATTATCATCATAATTTCATTCATTTTTTGATAATCAAAATTAAGTGTGTATTCAACTTCAACAGCCTTTTGAACAATAGGAGACAGCTGCAATGCCAAGGAGGTTGCTGTTTTATACGCATTTATTAAACCAGGAACACCCAATAAAGTACCCCCAAAATAACGTACCACCACTACCAAAATATTGGTTAATTGTTTACTGTCAATTTGTCCAAGAATAGGTTTGCCAGCGGTGCCTGCAGGTTCACCATCATCACTTGTTCTAAAAATACTTCCATCCACACTGATTCGATAGGCCAAACAATGATGTACAGCTTTTGGGTGCTCCTTTTTCAAAGTTGCCAATTGCTTTTTACACATTTCAATATTTGTTACTGGAAAACTATGTGCAATAAACTTACTACCCCTATCCATAAATGAGGCAATGGCAGGTTTTTCAATTGTATGGTAAAAAAAAGGATCCATTAAAGCTAAGATACATAATAACTAGACAAAGCTAACGTATATTGATCAATGAAATCTTACATTGCACCATGACTTTACAGACACAAAAACAACAATTAAAAATTGAACTTCAAACACATTTTGACCCTATTGAACTTGGCAGTATATTGTCAATATTGATCGTCTCTATTACCGGATGGAACCAATTGCAACAAATCCTAAATAAGGATACTGAGCTCAGTCCTTTTCAAGAAAATCAATTTATCCAAGCAATGATTGCATTAAAAAAGGGAATGCCCATTCAATACATCACCGGTAAAGCATGGTTTATGGGGAATGAATACCTTGTGAATGAAAAAGTATTGATCCCACGCCCCGAAACTGAGGAACTAATTGAATGGATCACTAACTATGCAAAAATTATTGACAAACCTTTACATATTTTAGACATCGGGACAGGATCTGGATGTATTTGTATCGCCTTAAAATTAGCATTGCCTAATTGCATTCTAACAGGTTTAGATTGCAGTGATGAAGCGCTTGGTATAGCAAAACAAAATGCAATCTTACTTAACACTGACATTCATTGGATACAGGATGATATTTTAAACACAGCTTATTTACCCAATCAGTATGACCTGATTGTAAGCAATCCTCCCTATATCCCTTATCAAGAGGCTTCAAATATGGCAATACAAATAAAAAAATTTGAACCCTCCATCGCTTTGTTTGTACCCAATGAGGACCCTTTACTTTTTTATAGAGCCATTGCAAGATTGGCCAAGCAATATCTTTCTATCAATGGACAACTATTTTTTGAAATACATTATGATCAGGGGAAAGCTTTGTTGGCTTTATTTGAAGAAATGGGTTATCATGCTGAATTGAGACAGGATATGTTTGGTAATGACAGAATGCTTAGAGCTAGTTTAAAGTAAACTACTAATGGTTTGGATCAACAGCCAACACCGGTGTAGCGCCAAGTTGTTTCACAATTTGCATAACCTGTATCGTAACCCCTAATTTAGCAACACTATCGCCATTAATGACCACTGATGGTTTTTCGGTTTCCTTATCAAGTATTTGTTTTAATTGATTTGATAAAGAGTCTATTGAAACGCCAAGAGATCCAATATATACATGTTGTTCTTTATCAATCGTGACTACGACCGTTTGTTTGGCCTTCGTATCACTTGTCGCTTTTGGATTGGAAACTTTAATGACATTCGGATTTGCCAGCGTGGACACAATTAAAAAAAACAATAAAAGAATAAATAAAATATCATTCAATGCACCTGTTTGCACTTCGGGCTGATTTCTTAATCGCTTTCTTAAATTCATATTACTTAATTAGGAATGCGTAGTTTCTTGTAAAATGTCAAAAAAATCAGCACTAGCCGTTTCCATTTTATGAATGGTTTTGTCAATTTGTGTTGTCAAATAATTATGCCCTACATAAGCCATTAAGCCAATTATTAAGCCCGTGGCAGATGTAATCATTTTTGTATAGATTCCACCCGCAATGGTATTCAAGGTATATTCACCTGTTGAGGCAATTCCGTAAAACAATTGTACCATTCCAACAATGGTTCCTAAAAATCCAAACAAGGGAGCAATACCAGCCACTAAGGATAAAATATTCAAATTCTTTTCCATCGAATACATTTCTAATCTCCCAACATTTTCCATGCTTTTTTCAATCACATCGAGTGGTTTTCCAATCCGCATTAATCCTTTGTCAATCATTTTAGCAACGATATTGTCGGTATTTTTTGTAACACTTTTTGCGGCTAAAACATTACCTGACATTAAATGATCCTTGATAATTAACATGAACTTCTCATCAATTGTGCTTGCTTTTTTTATTGCCAATACTCTTTCAATAAAAACAAAAATGGCAATGACCAACAAAATATACAAAGGGTACATTATCCACCCTCCTTTTTGCAAAAGGCTAAATAAAGAAATTTTATCTTCAGCAACAGTGAACAAAAAAAACATATTGATACTTTTTTAGTTTTTTAAAGTTAATTTATTTCTACCAAATGAACCAATACTTCTACAGCCTTTAGCATATCACTTACCCCTATCCACTCATGTTTGCTATGGATTGCTTGCATCCCTGTAAAAATATTTGGGGTAGGCAGCCCCATAAAACTCATCTTACTACCATCAGTGCCGCCTCTTATGGGAAGTATAATGGGAGTGATGCCAGCTTGTTGATAAGCCATGATTGCTTTGTCAACAATGGTTGGATGTAGCTCAATGATTTCCCGCATATTTCTATATTGTTCTTTACATTCCATTGACAACTTCACATTTGAAAAATCGGGATTATTGGAAACAACTTTTTCAGCAATCTGTATTAAATGATTGGCATGTAATTTTAAAGTTGGTGTATCAAAATCACGTATCAAAAATTCAATCCTCGCTTTTTCTGCATCACCTTCAATATGATGAGGATGAATAAAGCCTTCCCTATCGGATGTATGTTCGGGGCTTCCTGTTTTTTTAGGCAAAGCAGCCAATATTTCAGCAGCTACTTTAATTGCATTTTGCATGATGCCTTTTGCAGCACCAGGATGAGCAATGACTCCTTCAATATGCAAAATAAGGTTATCTGCACTAAAAGTTTCCAACTCAAAACTGCCCAAAGCACCTCCATCTAAAGTGTAGCCATAAGTAGCACCTAATTTTTTCAAATCCAATTTATCTGTTCCTTTACCCACTTCTTCATCGGGTGTAAATAAAATTTTGACCGGTCCGTGTTGAATCGTTTTATCTTCCATCAGTTGTTTTGCAAGTTCCATAATGATGGAAACTCCTGCTTTATCATCTGCCCCTAATAATGTTTTACCGGAAGCTGTGATAATGGAAGCACCCACAAAATTTTTTAAATATGGATAGGCTTCAACAGTAATAATTTGACTCGGATCATCAGGTAAAACAATGGGGTCACCTGAATAGTTTTATGAAGAATTGGCTTTACATGGGTACCACTACAATCTGGCGTTGTATCCATATGTGCACAAAAACAAATGATTGGCAAGTTTTTATATTCAACAGCTTCTTTAGTTAACTGTAAATTGGCAGGTATAGTGGCCATTACATATCCATTTGCATCAACATGTGCATCTTGGATACCCATTGAATGTAATTCCGCAACCAATAACCTCGCTAGGTTGAATTGTTTTTCAGTTGAAGGAAAATGGTTACTAACTGGATCACTTTGCGTATCTATTTGAACATACCGCATAAATCTTTCAGCCATTGCTAAACTCTTATTGTCCATAACGATCATCTTTAAATTTTGAAGTAACCAATAGGATAGTTAATTTGTTGTAGCCAATAAAATAAGCGTTCCAATTTGTTGGAACGCTTATAAAATGAAATGATGAACTTTCGAATATCTTGTTAACTACGGGCGCTAAAACTCAGTAATTATTTTTGAAGGCGTATCAATATTCACTAATTCTAAATCAAAAACAAGGTCTTGTCCTGCCAGTGCATGGTTGGCATCTAAGACCACCACTTCTTCTTTTACTTCCACAACAATCACTTGAAATTGTTGTCCTTCGCCATTGTTCATTGTCAATTCCATTCCAATTTCAGGATTTAAATCTGTAGGAAATTGTGCTTTTGGAAAAGAAACAATCATTTCTGGTAATTTAGGGCCATAGGCTTCCATGAAAGGAATGTTAATTGTTTTTTTCTCCCCTACTTGCATGCCTAAAACGCCATTATCAAATCCAGGAATAACCATTCCGCTTCCCACTTCAAATTCAAGTGGCGCTCTTCCATTAGAAGAATCAAAAATTTCACCGTTTGTTAAAGTACCATGGTAATGCACTTGAATGGTATCTCCTTTTGTTACTTGTTGCATATTGTATTTTTTAAATAAAGCGCCTAGGGCACAAAGAGCAAAAGTACATAATTATGGGAGATAAACTAACTTTGTGCCATGCACAAAAAACCAAGAATCGTATTTATGGGTACCCCGGCTTTCGCGGTTGCATCTTTGGATGCTTTAATCAATGCGAATATGCATGTTGTAGGCGTGGTAACTGCCCCTGATAAGCCAGGAGGCAGGGGCATGCAGCTACAACAAAGTGCCGTAAAACAATTTGCACTTACCCATAATTTACCTTTATTGCAACCTGAAAAATTAAAGGCCCCTGAGTTTTATGAAGCCTTGTCTGCTTGGGAACCCGATTTACAAGTGGTGGTGGCTTTTAGAATGTTGCCAGAAAAAATTTGGTCATTTCCTCCCATGGGCACCTTAAATGTCCATGGTTCATTACTACCTCAATATCGGGGTGCAGCCCCCATCAATTGGGCCATTATTAACGGGGAAAAAGAAACGGGCGTCACTACCTTTCAATTACAACACGCTATTGATACCGGCGATATCCTTTTACAAGAACGAATCCCAATTGGCGAAAATATGACTGCAGGAGAACTGCATGATACCATGATGTTAACGGGTGCTAAATTACTAATTCATACTTTGGAAGGATTTATAAGTGGCAGCATACAATCCGTCCCGCAAGCCAATATACCAGCAACAAAGCAACTAAAACATGCCCCTAAAATTTTTACAAAGGATTGTGAAATTAATTTTGACCAGGATGTACAAAGCATACACAATCATGTACGCGGATTAGCGCCCTTCCCAGGTGCTATTACAAAAGTAGATGGTAAAATCGTTAAATTATTTACAACAAGAATTTCGCTTGAAAATCCAAAGGAAAAACCAGGCAGTTTTGTAACCGATGGAAACACTTTTGCAAAATTTGCTTGCAACAATGGATACCTTTCCTTATTGGATATTCAATGGGAAGGCAAGAAAAAAATGCCTATTGCCGATTTTTTGAGAGGCTACAGAATTTAATACGTAACGGAAATGGGAAATGTTTTATTGTTGATACCTAAAATAGCAGCCGCAGCATCATTCAATCGATATTGAACGGTATTGCCCACTTCTGGTAAAGCATTGATTACTTTTGCGCAAATACTTTTAAAGTCGGGTGTGGTAATTCTAACAATTGTGCCAATCGGCAACAAATTGGTTAAAACATAAAATTTTTTATCGTCCCAGCCACTTATGCTTTTAAAAACGGCAGCAGTCCCTTCTAATGTTTGAAAAGAGGCTGCTCTATTTTTTGAAGCAAAAAAAGAAGCGAAATAACCTTCATTGTCTTCTTTATTATTGTTTTGAAAAGAGACTTTGTGAATACTATCAGAAACCCTATTTTTCTCATTGTTAAGCGCAATCATTTGTTTTGGATTGCTAATACCAGCAGCACCATTTAAAGCAGGTATCACAGTACGCTGTTCCTGGCTTGTGGTAACCTCATTGCTTTTAGGAAGATTTTTTTTAGCCCTAGATTTGTTTTTTTTGTGTGTGCCTTTTTTATTTCCTTTCTTAATCCCTTTCTTAGTAACCTTCACAACATGCTTAGCCTCTTTAATGGTTAATGTGTAGGCTTTATTGTGTACAATAAGCCCCATAAGCATCATTAGTATAAATAAGCACTTCTGTAACATGGTTACAAAGATACAAAATTGCCGTTGCAAGCAACTACTAGCATGCTAAGAAATCGTGAAATAACAAATTGCTAATAATAAACACATATAACCGCTAATAATTCAGGATTCTCCAATGTGTAGGGTAATAATTATTGGTTCTATTGGGTAAAATTTTAGCCCAACCAAGCCTTATATTTTGAAAACAAACAGCCTGCCATCCTTTTGCACAGTCGAAAAATAAATCACTTCTCCGAAGATATTGAAGGGCTGTGGCTTCATCCACTTCAAAACGCCCAAAGGGAATATGTAACCAATGACTCATGGCTAAAGCATGTGCAGGAATGAGGTCTTTCCCTTTTATAGTCCCAATTTCAACCCCCACTTTTTTTACATATAAATTTTTCAAAACAGCTCTTATTCCTTCCTCTAAAAAGACTGGAATGGCAATAATGGTATTTTGATGATTGATATACAGGTAATGTTCAGGAAATTGAAAATGGGTAGCTAAAACAGATTGGGCCTGCTTATTGATCAAATCCCATTTAAAATCAGCTGAAAAATATCTATTTTGTGTGTCAGCTTTTTTTTGAAATACAGTAATGAAAAATCCTTCCCCTTTTACTTTATCAGGATAAAAGCGATAGCCTGTTGCTTTGTGCAAAGGACTTTCTGTGGGTACAACATTCCACTCAACAGTCAATGGCAAGGAAATATTTTGCATTCCATCCATCGATGCAATTGCATCCATTATCTTTTCATCTTCCTCAAATGAGTAAGAACAAGTGGAATAAATTAAATACCCGCCTTCATTTAGGGCAGGTAAACTATCTTCTAAAATTCTTAACTGACGATTACTGCAATGTAACACTGCCTCTTGACTCCATTCCTCTATGGCAGCAGGATCTTTTCGAAATAACCCACTTCCACTACACGGAGCATCTACCAACATTAAATCAAAAAACTGTGGAAGGGCCTTAAAATGAGCTGGATCATTTTGTGTGACAATCACTTTATCACTCCCCCATTTAGTCACATTTTCAACTAAAATACTATTTCTAGCTTTTATCGTTTCATTGGCAACTACCAATCCGTTTTCAAAATAACTTGCTAATAAAGTGGTTTTACCACCCGGAGCTGCACATAAGTCCAACACAACTTTTCCATTTGGAGTAGGCATGATTTGCTCCAAAATAAATTGAACAAACATACTACTTGCTTCTTGAACATAATAGGCTCCTGCATGCCACAATGGGTCTAAAACAAAGGATGGACGATCCTGTATATAAAAACCATGCCTGCACCAAGGGATGGGAGTGGTTTTATGTAAAAAACGATGCTGCCCTAAATCAAACTTTTTAATTGGATTCATTCGCAAGGAAGTAACCTGTTCCCCCCTTTCATGTACTTGCATAAAATTTTCCTTGTTAAATCCGGGTAGGCCTTGTAACGTATTTAAAAATGCGGTGGGTAACAAGCGAATACTAATTAATAACGTATTATAAAATGTTCTTTTCCTTTTTGTGCTTTTCGCACAAATACTAATCCTATAAAAAATAAATCAATGGTCAAGGTAACTCGATCATCCTTTTTAATTTCCTCCCAAGCCATTTCCATTTCTTCACTCCAATGAATATCATCAAATATTAAAAGGGAGTCATCATTTGTTTTTTGAATTAATTGTTCAAAATAACGCATGGTTGACCGGTATCGATGGTTGCCATCAACAAATGCCAATCCCACCTTTTCTATTTCATTTAAATACACAGAGAGGGATTCATCAAAATCACCTTTTATTAATTTTATATTGACAACACCAATTTGATTAAAATTATTTTCCGCAATTTGAGCCACATAAGGTGCTCCTTCCATAGTAATGACTTTCGCATTTACATTGCCAGCTGCTAAATAACACGTAGTGATCCCTAACGATGTCCCCATTTCTAACACATGGTCCGGTTGATAATAAGCCACAATTTTATACAATAATTGACTGTATTTTTTGGGCTTCAGTGCCCACTTAGCAATTTGCTTGATGGTTCTTTCAGCATTATTTGTTTGTCTAGAACCTGCACCTCTATCCCAAACTTTGACAATTGTATGGTTATTTTCCAACTGTTTCCTTGTGTTTTCAATGACAGAAAATATAGGATGGTAGGCCTTTTTATTTAAAACTTCTTTAATAAAAGTAAATACAAATGGAGAATGTACGCCATGCCCTTTTCCATTTGCTGCTTTCAAATAATATTGTACGTATTTTATAAATAATGTTGGTGTTGAATACATAATTATTTTCTTTGCCAACATTCAAAATCAAAACTATATTGATGTTTTTCATCAGCTTGATGTGACGCAAGCAATTGTTTATCCCATTCGTTGTTCAGGGTTGGAAAAAAGGTATCCCCATTCATGTGGGCATGCACCCTTGTTAACAAAATTTTATGGGCAATAGGCAACACCATTTCATATAATTGACCGCCCCCAATCACCATTAATTCTTTGTAATCTTCGTCTTCTGCTGTTTGAATGGCTTCGAGTATGTTATTTACTACAATGGCCCCTTCAATTTTTAGACCTTCTTGTTTGGTTAAAATAATATTCAACCTGCCTGGCAAAAGTTTACAACCCATGGAATCAAATGTTTTTCGACCCATAAAAATGGGTAAGCCCCATGTTGTATTTTTAAAAAATTTCATGTCTTTTGGTAAATGCCAAAGCAATTGATTGTCTTTGCCAATGACATTATTTTCAGACGCTGCGACTACTAGGGTTATTTTCATGTAAAGGTTTATAATATTAGACAGCAACGGGCGCTTTTATGCCTGGATGACACTCATAATTTAGTAAAGTAAAATCCTCAAACTTGAAGGAGAAAATATCTTTTACTTCGGGATTTATTTTCATAGTGGGCAAATGAAAAGGTTTTCTTGAAAGTTGTAAAGCAGCTTGTTCAAAATGATTTTTATACAAATGAACGTCTCCAAAACTATGTATAAAATCACCATAAGCTAAATCACACACTTGTGCAATCATCATGGTTAGTAAAGCATAGGATGCTATGTTAAAAGGGACGCCTAAAAAAACATCAGCACTACGTTGATATAATTGGCAGCTTAATTTTCCGTCAGCCACATAAAATTGAAACAAATTGTGACAAGGCATTAAAGCCATCTTATTTAAATCGCCCACATTCCAAGCGCTAACAATTAATCTTCGGCTATCTGGGTTTTTTTTGATTTGATCAATCAATACTGTAATTTGATCCACAACAACTCCATTTGCTCCCTCCCAACTTCGCCATTGTTTACCGTATACAGGACCTAAATCGCCATTGGCATCAGCCCATTCATCCCAAATACGCACCCCATTTTCTTGTAGATATTTAACATTGGTGTCGCCATTTAAAAACCAAAGTAACTCGTAAATGATGCTTTTAAGGTGTACTTTTTTTGTCGTCACTAACGGAAAGCCTTCCGCCAAATTAAAGCGCATTTGATATCCAAAACAACTTTTGGTACCTGTACCTGTTCGATCGGTTTTTTGTGTGCCTTCTGTTAAAATATGTTGTAATAAGTTCAAATATTGTTGCATACTGCAATTTACAACCATTGGAGCTGAACACGTAAAGTTTTTAAAAAGATGGGGAGAAGCTGTGAAAAATTATAACTTAATTATTTGATGCTGACTTTCTTCTTGCCAACTCTTTTTTTATCATGATTAATTCTTTATTCGTCTGTCCATTTACACTACTGTTTTCTTCCGCACGACGCATTAAGTAAGGAATGACTTCCTTTATAGGTCCAAAAGGAAGGTATTTACTAACCGAATAGCCTTCTTTTGCGATATTAAAGGTGATATGATCCCCCATGCCATATAGTTGTGAAAAATGTACCCGATTGCTATTATTTGGCAAACCCAATTTTTCCATTTCTTGGGCTATTTTTAAATTACTTAGTTCATTGTGCGTAGCCAATAACAAGGATATAGTTTGATTGTTTTCAAGACAATATTGAGCAGCAGCATTAAAGTCACTATCTGTTGCTTCCTTATTTTGTTGAATGGGAGAAAGATAATTCATTTGTTGCGCGCGCGTTCTTTCTTTTTCCATATAGGCCCCTCTTACCAATTTAGCACCTAATATAAATCCTTGTTCAACAGCAATTTTGTGAGATAATTGTAAAAAATGAAAGCGATCATGTCGATACATTTGAAATGTATTAAACACAACAACTTTTTGTTTGTTGTACAAGTTCATTAACTCAATTGCCAACTTGTCAATTGGATCCTGTATCCAGCTTTCTTCAGCATCGAGCAATATACCCACTCCTTTTTCATCTGCTACATCACAAATTGCAAACATTCTTCTTTTTACCCTAAGCCATGCATCATGCTCAAATTCACTTTCGTGTATGCCACTTCTTAATCGGGGGGCCTCATTTAAATGAGCTAATAAAACATGGCTTGCAATACCCGTTAACTTAACACTAATGAAAGGAATGTTATCTTGAGTGGCGGCAAAATCAATTGCAGCAATGATTTCTTCAGTAACTTTGTCAAAATTATCTTCGCCCTCTTTTGCTTCCACCCCATAATCTAAAATAACTTGTACACCCTGGGCTGCTAACAATTTTGCTACACGCGCAGATGCTTGTAAAGTTTCACCTCCTACAAATTGTTCAAAAACAGTCCTTTTAATAATGCCATCAATTGGTAAGCCAATTTTTAGCGACCATGGAATTAATTTGGTCGCCAAATAAACCATTAAAGGATGTTGTATTGCGCCAATTAAAAATTTTGATTTTTTTAGGGCCAATGTGGTCTTGTAAGAAAAAGCATTTTGCGTATTGTCAAAAGATAAATTCATGCTAACATTAGTTCGTTTGGCAAATATCGTACGTAAAAAGTGATTTGCAAAGAATTTGTACCTTTAAATCGTATTTTTTAAACTTACCTAGCATGATCATCACAAAGACTGAAATATATAGTTTTAAAATTCCAATGGTTCCTTTCACGATTGCGACTGGGACCATGCAGCATGCTCAAAATGTATTAATAAAGCTACATACAAGTGAGGGGATTTTTGGATGGGGAGAATGCTCTGCATTTCCGATGATTGTTGGTGAAACACAAGAAAGCTGTTATCAAAATGCCATACACTTTGCAAGTTATTGGAAAGGGAAAAATCCATTGTCAATTCAAGAAAGATTAGCGGAGCTTGACTATATCATTGCGGGTAATTATACCATAAAAAGTGCCTTTGATATGGCACTTTTTGATATTGCTGCCCAATGGGCAAATCAGCCATTGTATGCTTACCTCGGAGGTACCCAAAAAGCAATTGAATCCGATTTGACAATAGGCATTGATACCCCAGAAGCAATGGCTAACATGGCCATTGCTTTTAAAGAAAAAGGGGTTCAAATCATTAAAGTTAAATTAGGGAAAGATGCCAAAACAGACATTTTACGAATTCAAAAAATTCGAGAAGCGATTGGCAATGAAATTAAAATAAGAATTGATGCCAATCAAGGTTGGTCAACTATAGAGGCATTGGATATACTCAACGGGTTAGCCCCTTTTGCTATTGAATTTTGTGAACAGCCCCTTCACAAATATTATGATGATTTTTTACCAGCATTGTGTGCTGCATCCCCTATTCCAATCATGGCGGATGAGTCGGTATTTACACACCATGATGCACGTAAATTAATTAAAAATAAAGCATGTCATTTAATAAACATTAAATTTTCAAAAAGTGGTGGTATACAAGAAGCCATCAAAATACAATCATTGGCTGCTGATCACCAAATCGCATGTATGATGGGAGGTATGCTTGAAAGCAGGTTGGCTTTAAGTGCAAAAATGCATTTTGCAATGGCACACGACAACCTAATCTATTATGATATGGATACCTGCCTGCTAGGGCATTTGGAAGATCCTATTTTAGGCGGCGTGCAATTCAAAGGCATGCATTTGTATATCGATGATACCCCGGGACATGGCGCTACTGTTGATCCAGTTTACCTTTCAAAACTACCCCACTGTGTTATTTAACAATTTGTATCTTTGTAGAATAATATATCAATATGGAACCCAGAAAAGCAATCGATTCTTTTACAACTATGAACGAATTGGTATTACCCAATGATACCAATACTTTTGGAGACTTGATGGGAGGAAAATTAATGTATTGGATGGACATAGCCGCTTACTTAGCCGCTGCAAAACATTGTAATGCTGCAGCCATGACCGCATCTGTTGACAATATTAGTTTTAAAACCCCTATAAAACTTGGCAATGTTATTTGTATTGAAGCAATCGTTACACGTGCTTTTACTACGTCAATGGAAATCCATTTGAAAGTATGGAATCAAAACATGATCTCCCAAAGTAGAGTTTTAAGCAACGAAGCCTTTTTTACTTTTGTCGCTTTGGATGAAAACAAACAACCAAAACAAGTCCCCCCTGTTATCCCAGAAACAGAAGAACAAATAAAATATTACGAAAGTGCTTTAAGAAGAAGACAAATGAGGTTAATCTTGTCAGGAAAAATGAAGCCAGATGATGCAACGGAATTAAAAGCTTTATTTACACATGAGTAGTTTACTTTGTCGTGTTTAAAACATGGTGTTTCCCTTTTAACATGTATGCAGTGCTTTGCTCTATTGCTTCCATAACCTGTGCTAAAATAGATTCAACGGATGCCTCGTAATCAATCGCTAAAGGTTCTTTGAATCGAATTGATAACAAAGTACCTACTTTCTTAAAAGTGAGCCCTTTTTTAGTAAAAGCGCGCCAAAAACCGTTAATTACAACTGGCACAACAACAGGCTTGTTATTTTTTATGATATGGGCAGTACCTTTTCGACCTGGTGCAAATGGTTTAGTGGTTCCTTGCGGAAAAGTAATGACCCAACTTTTAGTAAGGGCTTGATCAATTTTTTGTGTATCTACTACATCTCTTTCTCTCATCACCTCTTTGCCTTCAACCCTCCATGTTCTTTTAACTGTTAATGCGCCACCCAATTTAAACAATCTAGATAACCAATTGCTATTCATCGTTTCTTCAGCTGCTACAAAATAAACATTTGTAAACGGATTTAATAAATAATAAGGAATGCCTAGTCTGTTAAACTTACGCCATTTTATAGCACAAAAAATATGAACAAATGCGATAACATCTCCAAAATAAGTTTGGTGATTGCTTACAAATAAAACATTTCTATTAGGTAGATTCATTAAATTTTCAGACCCTTTAATTTCCATCTTATTAAACAATGCTAGTCCTGGGTAGGTAAAAAGTCCTACGATTCCATAAATGACAGAGCGAAAAATACGAATGTGTTTTAATCGATCTAAAATTGTCATTGTGATTAAATTGATAGAAGCGCAAGATACTACAAATATTGTATCTTTAGGCAATGAAAAAGACAGCCGTTATATTCGATATAGATGGTTTATTAATCGACAGTGAACCATTGTGGAATAAGGCTGCGACAGAAATCTTTCGTCAATATGGTATTTTATTAACACCTCAACAATATGCAACGACTACCGGATTGAGGTCAAAAGAGTTTGTTGCTTATTGGTTACACGAATTCAATGTTCCCCATAGCCAAAATGAAATTGTTGAAAACAAAATTGTAAATCTCGCGCTTGAACTCATCGACAAAGAGGCTACATTAATGCCAGGTGTTGAACATATTTTTGAATTTTTCCTTACAAGAGAATTTAAAATAGGCTTGGCAACTTCTTCCCCCTTTCAATTACTTGAATGGGTAAAAGATAAACTAGGTATCCGCAGTTACATCCATGCTAGTAGTTCGGCCCAACATTTACAATTTGCAAAACCACATCCTCAAGTATATATAGATTGTGCAGCTGCAATGCATACAAATCCGCTCTCTTGTATTTGTTTTGAAGATTCTTTTTTTGGAATGATTGCAGCCAAAGCAGCTCGAATGACTTGCGTAGTGGTTCCTGCTGCAACAAATGCTAAATTAATACATTGGGGTGCTGCTGACTTAAAATTATCTTCTTTACAAAACTTTGGAGCCTTGCATTTAAACATGCTCAATCATTAAATTAAATAGAGCATCATGAAACTTGCTAAAGAAGTTATTGGAATAGAATTAAGCTTATTTGAAACTCATTTTAGGGAGGCCGTAAAAAGCAGGGTGGCTTTATTAGATCGAATTATGCAATACATTGTCAAACGCAAAGGAAAACAAATGCGTCCTATGTTTGTGCTACTCTGCGCTAAACTGCATGGTGAAATAACTGACGCTTCCTATAGAGCTGCAAGCTTGGTTGAGTTATTACACACTGCCACATTAGTGCATGATGATGTTGTTGATGAGTCATATGAAAGAAGAGGCATGTTTTCAATAAATGCTTTATGGAAAAATAAAATTGCCGTATTGGTAGGTGACTATTTGTTATCAAAGGGCTTATTACTGTCTCTTGAAAATAAGGATTTTGAAATTTTAACCATTCTTTCCAATGCCGTAAAAAAAATGAGCGAGGGGGAATTATTGCAAATTGAAAAAACTAGAAATTTAAACTTTGATGAATCTATTTATTACGAAATCATTAACGGAAAAACAGCTAGTCTACTATCTTCAAGTTGTGGTGCAGGTGCCTCTTCGGTAACAAATAACCAAGAAATTATTCAAAAAATGTGTGCGTTTGGTGAAATGGTAGGCATGGCATTTCAAATTAAAGATGACTTATTTGATTACGGAAATGTAGCTATAGGAAAACCTACAGGAAATGATATCAAAGAAAAAAAATTAACACTACCTCTCATATACACATTACAAAAAGTGTCCCCTTCCTTAAAAAAAGAAATTATAAATATTGTTAAGAATAATAACAACGATAAAAAAAAGGTCAAATTTGTTATTAATAATGTGATTCAAAATGGTGGAATTGAGTATGCAACCCAAAAAATGTATACATATCGTGACAAAGCATTAAACATACTTCATTCGTTTCAACCAAGTCCTACAAGAGATGCTTTAGAGGAATTAGTTCGTTACACAACAGACCGTTTATATTAATGGAAAAAAGATGGCGTATCATATCGGCTGACCCTGATAAAGTTCAAGCATTACAAACAGCACTAAAAATTCATCCTATTTTATGTGAACTACTTGTTCAAAGAGGTATTACAGACTTTGAAGCAGCTAAAAAATTTTTTAGGCCATCACTCCAACACCTTCATGATCCTTGGTTAATGAAGGACATGTCAAAAGCCGTTGAAAGAATTAATGTAGCAATAAAATCAAAACAAAAAATATTAGTTTATGGTGATTATGATGTTGATGGAACAACCTCTGTAGCTACACTTTACCAATTTTTGAAACAAATAACCCATAATTTAGATTACTATATCCCTCATCGATATAAAGAAGGTTATGGCATATCTAAAATTGGGATTGATTTTGCAAAAGAAAATAATGTTGAATTAATAATTTCTGTGGATTGCGGAATTAAGTCAATTGAACTTATTGGTTATGCTAAATCCTTGGGCATTGATTTTATTATTTGTGACCACCATTTACCTGATGAATTACTACCACCTGCAGTAGCCATCTTAAATGCAAAACAAAAAGATTGCACTTATCCATATAAGGAACTTTGTGGCTGTGGCGTAGTTTTTAAATTCATTACAGCTATCGCGCAGACATTTAAATTAAAGGAAGAAAGCTATTTACAATACCTTGACTTAGTAGCTACAGCAATTGCTGCTGATATTGTACCTATAACAGGTGAAAATAGAACATTGGCATTTTTTGGTTTACAAAAAGTAAATGAAAACCCAACGCCTGGATTAAAAGCTTTAATGGAATTAGCAAAGCAAACAGGCCCCATGCGCATTACAAATTTAGTATTTGCAGTTGCCCCAAGGATTAATGCAGCAGGTAGAATGGATGATGCAAAAAAAGCGGTCCAATTATTTATTGAACAATCTTATGAAAACGCACTATCGATTGGAGCACTTTTACAACAAGATAATTTAGACCGTCGAGAAGCAGACAATACCATTACAGAAGAGGCCCTTGCTCAAATAGAAGCAGATCCTTTACACCAAACAAAAAAATCTTCCGTTGTATTTATGCCTCATTGGCATAAAGGAGTGGTGGGCATCGTAGCTAGTAGGTTAATCGAAAAGCATTATAAACCAACAATTGTTCTTACACAGAATGGGGATATTGTAACTGGTAGTGCAAGAAGTGTGCAAGGATTTAACTTATATGAAGCACTGCATGCTTGTAGAGCACATTTATTAGGATATGGAGGACATTTTGCTGCTGCGGGAATGACCATGTCATTGAATGCATTAGAAGCTTTCAAAATTGCTTTTGAGCAAGCTGTTGGCAATTTAATTACTGAAGATCAATTAATGCCAGAAATTTCAATTAATGCCACATTATTGCTAGCAGCTATTAATTTGCAATTTTTTCAAATTATATCCCAAATGGAACCTTTTGGTCCTGATAATATGCGACCCATTTTCATTGCCAAGAAAGTTTATGACACAGGTTTTACAAAATTAGTGAAAGATGCACATATTAGTTTTAATGTAACACAAGGCAACATAAATATTCGGGGCATTGGCTACAATATGGCTGAGCACATTGCACTCATCAAATCTGGGAAACCATTTGACCTTGTTTTTCAATTGCATTTAAATGAATGGCAAGGAAGTCAATCGGTTCAAATACAGGTAATCGACATCAAGCCCACTAGCTAACAAAAAGGCCTCTTAAAAGAGGCCTTTTGCAAATTTTTTTTATGTAAGTAAATCCACACTACGATTAATAAAATTTGTTAACTCAGCTCCGCTCAACAATCCTTGTGACAATAACGCTAAATCGGCTAAATTTCTTGCTTGCATTTGTTGCTTTTCTGAATCAGTCTCTTTTAATAATGTTTGGTAAATTGGATGATTGCCATTTATTGTAAGATGCACTTCATCGGGCATTTGTGCATAAAATGCAGTCATTCCACCACCTCCCATACTTGCCATATCTTTCATACGTCTCATAAATTCTGGACGAGTGGCAATAACTGGGGCAGCTTCCTTACTTAACCCTTTTACCTCAACTGATAAAGTAATATTAGGCACTTGGAATTCAAATAATTTTTTTGCTTGTTCGCTTTCATCGCTACTTAAAATAGAGGCTATATTTTCTTGCTTATCAATTAAATTATCTGTAACATCGGCATCTACTCTTACAAATTGAATGCCTTCCCATTTCATTTCAACATTGTTGATAAAAGCAGCGTCTACCATTGTTTCCAATTTCACCACTTTAAACCCTTTTCCTACAGCAGCTTGAATAAATGCATCTTGTTGAACAGGGTTGGTTGTGTATAACAATACTTGTTTTCCCTCTTTATTTTTTTGCGTATCAATCGTTAAAGATTTGTATTCTTCTAGGGTATAGAACTTGCCCTTTTCAGCTGCATCTTCTAAAATTAAAAACTTATTTCCTTTGTCTAAAAATTTATCATCTGTGATCATTCCATATTTTACAAATAAACCCAAACTTTCCCATTTATCTTCAAAAGATTTTCGATCTTGGTTAAAAATTTCTTCCAACTTATCGGCTACCTTTTTAGTGATATGCGCATTTATTTTTTTAACGTTTGGATCGCCTTGCAAATAACTACGACTAACATTTAAAGGAATATCAGGACTATCAATAACCCCATGCAATAACATTAAAAATTCAGGAACGATATCTTTGACCTCATCCGTAACAAAAACTTGATTGCAATACAATTGAATTTTGTCTTTTTGAATTTCAAAGCTTTGTTTAATTTTAGGAAAATAAAGTATCCCAGTTAAGTTAAATGGATAATCTACATTTAAATGTATCCAAAACAAAGGTGTTTCTCCAAATGGATATAATTCCCTATAAAAATTTTCATAGTCTTCCTTTGTTAAGTCTGAAGGCTTACGAACCCACAAAGGATTGGTATTGTTAATGGAAGTTTCAACGATGGCATCGCTTACCAATTTGTCGTCTTCAGTACTTGTTGCTGGTGTTGTGTCTGATGCGTTTGCATCCTTGAAGTATATGGCTACCGGCAAGAATTTACAAAAGCGCTCTAATATCCCTTTTACTCTATTAGGCGCTAAAAACTCGGCACTTTCTTCATTAATGTGCAAAACAATCTTAGTTCCTCTGTTGCTATAATCTACTTCATACAACTCATATTCTGTACTTCCATCACAGCTCCAAAATACGCCTGGTGCTTCAGTATGACTTTTGGAATAGATATCCACTTTACTACTTACCATGAAAGCACTATAAAAACCTAATCCGAAATGCCCTATAATACTCGCATCCTTGTATTTATTTACAAATTCTTCTGCACCACTAAAAGCAACTTGGTTAATATACTTATCCACTTCCTCGGCTGACATACCCACACCATTGTCAATAATTGAAATGGTTTTTTCTTTTGCATCTAAAACAACATCAACTCTTAGCTCACCTAATTCACCTTTAGCTTCCCCTTTGCCATGTAATGTTTTTAGTTTTTGAGCAGCATCTACTGCATTACTCACCAATTCACGTAAAAAAATCTCATGATCACTATACAGAAATTTTTTAATAATTGGAAAAATGTTCTCTGTTTGAACACGTATTTGACCTTTTTGCATAATAATATAGTTTGGTATGGACAATACAAGAAAGATACCAAAAGTAAAATGCTGACAAGCTGACAACTAATTAAGGGTTTTGGTGGCTAACTTAGGTAAGTTTTGCAGCCAGGCAGCACCTGTACAACGCTTACCTGTTAACAAAATGTCACTTGTATCTCGAAGTAACAATTGTTTCTCATTGTTGTATACCGAATAAATCCCAATCACAATTCCATTCCCCGAGGGTGTTTTGACACCAGCAAAATCGGCATACCCACTTGTTCTTACATAAATAGTACCCCCTGTACAGAATTTAAGGCTCCTACTAATGCCAATTTTATTTTTTTTATCCGCATAGTTTTGTGCTGTATCAAGCGCACTAAATTCAACTGCATTTATTTGAATGAGTCTTCCTTGCAAGCTATCCCCTAAGTTTTTATACCCTACCATGATAGGGTGAATAATCGAATTGTCATTTACTATTTTTATAAATTTCGCAAACAAAGGTGAGGGTATTCCTGTAGTTACTAAATTTCCTGCACTAGTATCAATTGAACCAACCAATTGCAACATCCTTCTATAATCACTTAAAAATAAACTCTTTGTATTGATTTTTATTTTACTACCCACAGGATAAGTTTGGTACAATGACAACCCATCTAATTGAACGATTATACCCCCTGTATTGTCTTGTAAACAAATAGATTTGTAAAAATTATCATGTTCATCATTTGCAACAACTGTCCCTTCAATGATCAATGGCTGTGCAATATATTCAACCATACCCATTGTATGTAAATTTCTAAAATTTTTAATGCTTATCACAGAATCACTAAAATTTGGATTTACAACTGCATTGGCAGCTTGTTTTAAACAGGCAGCACTCATTAAAATAGTTGCTGATAATAAAAAGGTGATAATGGGTAAAAGTTTTTTTGTGTACATAATTGGTTATTGAATTTGTAATTGTATGTGAAGTGAATAAGCAACCCCCTGATCTAATAAATATTTTGGAGCATATTTAGATGCATCAAAATGGATATAATCAAACCTGGTTTGTTCATATGCAATGATTGGAATAGTGGCGTCTAGTAAATTTCTAACACTTAAACCGATATTAAAAAAACTGGGGTGATGGTTAATTTTTATGGGTACCGTTTTAAATAAAGATGCATTAACCACACTATTGTCTTTCAGGTAATCTACCTGTGTGATTCTTGACCAACTAATCCCATCTATTCTATTCTTTACAATATCACTTCTTCTAAAATAATCTATATTTATTGGCCTTTTATGCGCATAAAGAATTGTCAAATTAAATCTTAGATAAAAATTAGGAGCATACTGAATTGACAATCCATTTACTATTTCGGGACTGCTCGTAGAAGGAAGTTGGTTTAAATGAAGTAAACCTGATTCTTTTACTAGCAAATCGTTTACATTCAAAAGTTGGTAATTTGGATTATTGGAATATTTACTTTTTTGAAGGGTGGTAACAAAACTTATTTTGCAATTTGAGATTATATCCGTTTCGATACTTGTTTCAATGCCTGTGTTTTCCTCTTTGATATGCCCAACCAATCCATACACAAATTCAGCATACCCGTCATGATAAAACATTTTTTGAATTGTTTGATTCATAGTTTGTTGCCAATATAAACTTGTTGAAAATTTTACGATGGGTGCACTATAATGAAAAGTCATGTCTAATCCATTGTGTAGTATCGATAGCATATAGGGGTTTGTATTGGAGTGCATTTCAGGATTGATATAAAGCTGACTAATAATGGGTGCCTCCCATTGCGTAAAAAAGAGGGAACTTATATTGGCACGTCCGTTCAATTTATACATTAACGAAGCTTTAATATCCCATGAGGTATTGATTAACTTTCGAGATTCCCCTTTTGAACTAAGGGGAAATAATCCATTTTGATTGTGTCCAATTCTTTGTATACTTTCAATTGTACTACTTATTGCTAGTTTAGTAGCAAGGATTGGGCCCTCTTTTTCTATTTGCAACCAAGGATGAATTTGAAATGCTTTCATTGTATAAGCTGGTCCCCATGTTTCACCTCCCTTTATTTTTCGATCCGGATGTAAGATGTCGTTTTGATAACTCAAAATGGATCCGTCATCATTAATCCAATTATTATAATTGTTAAAATATTTACCCCCAAGTAGGTCATTTAAAGTATTATCGTAACGAACTTGATCCATTGCATAATGTGTTCCAAATTGTACGGCAAAATTTGATGATGTGGAATTGCTAATCGAAATGGTTCCATGTGTTAAAAATATTTTTTCATTTTGTTGATTTACAATATAGAAAGCACTACCATCCTTGCTATTTTGGTTAATTTTTTCTAATTTATCAAACTGAATTTGTAATTGCTCAGGATGTTGTTTGTACCAAATTTCAAGTGACTTGCGCAATGCGGAATCTTTACTATAACTGGGCAGGTACCTATAATAATCTGGCCTTGGATCTGCCGCATTGTTCCACCCTAAACTAGTTTGATATTGAGTTCCCGCAATGATTGCATTTGAAATTTTAAAAATTGTATTTTCACCCAACTGTTTTACATAGTTGATGGTAAGTATTGGTGCATTTGTTTGTTTTGTACTTGGAAAATATAATTGCTGGTGTAGCCATCCCCAATTGGGCTGGTAAGTTCGTTTATTTGTTAACAGGAACATTTCATTCACTGTCGTCGCAGATTTTCCTTGTTGTGCATTGTTCCAAATGAATGACAATTTAATTTTACTAGTATTGTTAAATTGTTTTGAAAATACAAAAATGAACCCATTTGCTTTTTTAAATCCATTTGCAAAAATTCCAGGAGGGGCTTGTTGCATTGTGAATCCTATTCCATATTGCCACTTACTTTTTTGTAAAGCATTGTTATAAAAAAAATGAAGACTGTTTGAGTTGATTGTATTTGAAAATCCTGTACGAAGTAAAATTGTGCGCTTAGGCTTTAAAATATCACTATTCAAATAGTTTACATTTGCACTTACGAGATACCCATTTTCACTGAAACCACCATTAATTACGGTACCACTTATATGCAATTCATTTTGAAAACCATTGTATAATTCATATAATCTATTCTTTTTTAAAGGTCCTTCCCAATTCACTCCATCAACAATGGTTGTTGCAGTATTAACACCTCTTAAATTCCATGAAAAATAATGCCCATTGTATTGTACTATCTTAGCCAATGTATTTGGAGAAGCATGTAATTCACCTGGCACCCAGTTGACTTGTTTATCTACAATCCACTCTGCTTCATTTTCTTGAGAAAACAACTTTTCATGAATCCCAAAAATAAGCAGCAAGCAATAAAATAATTTATTCATTTACTAATTATTGAATTTTAAAATTACTTTTTAAACAAGGTTTGATTTTTTCGGGAAATACTTGTCAATGATCTGTTATGGCTGGTTATATTGAGTAAAAATGAAAATGAATTTTACCAAAATAAGCTTTGTTTTAGGTTTGATTTTTTTAGTAAACTTTCCTAAAGGTTATACACAAATAAGCATTGTTTGCTTTTATAATTGTGAAAATTTTTACGATACTGTTGATCAACAAAATGTAATAGACGAAGATTTTTTACCCACCAGTGAAAGAGGATATACCCAAAGTATATATAATGCTAAAACAAAAAATATTGCTACTGTAATTTACAAAATGGGGCTACTAGCCAATTCAAATGGTATCAGCTTAATGGGATTGGCTGAAATTGAAAATAAAATGGTATTAACAAAATTAATGAATGAACCCATTATCAAAAAGTACCATTATAAATATATACACTTTGATTCAAAAGATCCAAGAGGCGTTGATGTTGCACTCATATACAACCCTGTTCATTTTATCCCCTATCAATACAAACCAATTAACCTCACAAATGATAAATATTTTACAAAGTATGCGACAAGGGATATTTTATTTGTGAAGGGACTTTTGGAAAACGAATGGGTGTATATATTCGTAAATCATTGGCCTAGTCGTAGAGGTGGATTAACCTCATCACAAAACAAGAGAATTTGGGCTAGTACAGTTTGTAAAAACATTATGGATAGTATTGTAAAAGAAAATGCTGCTGCTAAGTTTATATTAATGGGTGATTTTAATGACAATCCTACTAACAAGAGTCTGAAAATGTTACATATGATGAATCCCTTTTTAACCCTGTTTAAAAATGGGTATGGAAGCCTTGCCTTTAATGATAATTGGAATTTATTTGATCAAATTTTATTAAGTCCAAATTGGATGAAATCCATAAAAGATAATGAAGAAAAATTTAGTCTAACTAATTACAAACCAGTTATTTACAAAAATTTTACGATGATTGAAAAAAATGGCAAATACAAGGGATATCCTAAAAGAACTTACAATGGCATTGAATACAATGGGGGATACAGTGATCATTTTCCAGTGGCATTAATTTTTACCTTGAAAAAGGATACTAATTCCCCATAATTACATACCTTTGCCCTCCCAAATCAGTTTTGGCTGATTCGTACTATCAAAAGTATGTCCACTGGGAAAAACCAATTATTTAACCAAAAAATTCAAGTAATGAACAATTACGAATTAATGGTGATTTTCACACCGGTATTATCTGAAGATGATTTTAAATCAGCTCAGAAAAAATACCAAGACTTCATCAAAGAAAATGGTGGAGACACGGTAGCCTCAAATCCTTGGGGTTTAAAATCACTTGCTTATCCTATTGATAAGAAAACTACTGGTATCTACTGGGTACTAGAATTCACTGGTCCTTCTGACCTAAATGAAAAATTGAAAATTCAATTTTTACGTGACGAGCAAATTATGCGTCACATGATTACAAAACTCGACAAATACGCAGTTGAGTATAACCACATTAAGAGAAACGGCGGTTTCCCTGTTCACAAAGCACAAGAGGCTTAATTAAATTTTTACCACAATGGCAAAGAATGAAATCAAATACCTTACAGCGATTAAGCAGGAAAAGCCAAAGAAGAAATTCTGTCGTTTTAAGAAATATGGTATTAAGTATGTAGACTACAAGGACATAGATTTTTTAAAGAAATTTTTAAACGAACAAGGTAAAATGCTACCACGTCGATTAAGTGGAAACTCTTTAAAATACCAACGTAAAGTTGCTGACGCAATTAAAAAATCACGTCAAATGGCTTTATTACCATACGTAACAGATTTATTGAAATAATTAAATTAGTCAACCATCCCTAATCTCGCGGCAATCTTACAATTGATTTAGCCAAGGCGAGTGACAGCAAAAAATGGCTGGGCTCTTGGGAACTAAAAAAAACAAAATGCAAGTAATATTAATTAAAGAGGTAGATAACCTTGGCGGAAAAGATGAAATTGTAAACGTAAAAAACGGTTACGCGCGTAATTTTTTATTCCCTACCAAACATGCCGTAGAAGCCAATTCTTCTAATTTAAAACAATTAGAAGAGCGATTAAAAGCAAAAGCGAAGAAAGAAGCTGCCATGTTAGCTGAAATCACAAGTGTAATTGCTACCTTAACGGAAAGTCCAGTTAAATTAACAGCTAAAGTAGGAGCCAATAACAAAATATTTGGATCAATCACTTCCTTACAAATTACCAAAGCAATCCGTGAACAAAAAGGATATGAAATTGACAGAAGAAGAATTGTTGTTGCTGATGATATCAAGGAATTAGGTGCTTATAAAGCGACTATAGATTTTGGAAATAGCCAATCTACGGAAATTGATATTGAAATAAGCGCAGAAGCATAGTAACAGCTCCTCCCTACCAATCATTTAAATTTTAAATTTATAAAAAACCTTACTTTTCAAAAAAGAAGGTTTTTTTTGTTATTTTTTAAATAATTTGTTTTTATTGGTATATTAATACCTATCTTCGAATACGCTAATGGAAAGCAATGTCGCCTACATTAGTTTTTAGATCACTTAATTTTAAAGAACATGAACATTTATGTTGGAAATCTTAGCTGGAACATGACTAGCGAAGATCTTGAAGCACTTTTCACTCCATTTGGAGCAGTTGCAAGTGCGAAAATTGTAACAGACAAATTTAACAATAACAGAAGCAAGGGCTTTGGTTTTGTTGAAATGGCTAATGACGACGAAGCTAAAACAGCTATCTCGCAATTACACGACACGGAAATTTTAGGTCGTAACATCGTTGTTAACGAATCGACTCCACGTCCAGAAGGTGAAAGAAGTTTCACTAAAAAGCCTTACGGTGGCGGTGGAAATCGCGGCGGAAGCGGTGGTGGATTTAACCGTGGTGGTACTGGCGGCGGTTATAACCGTGATCGCGGTGGAAATGGCGGTGGTGAATATAACAGATATTAATCAACCTCATTGAAATACTAAAGGCGCTCTCTTTCGAGAGCGCCTTTTTTTATTATTACTTATTTAGAATTTCCTAAATTGTAATAAATTCATGGAAATGACAAATTTTAAAAATAATGGGCTCATTGTTGGATGTATGCGATGGGGCGTTTGGGGCGAAAACTTCACAACTAAACAATATGAGGAAATCATTGATCAATGTTTGGCAATTGACTTAAATACATTTGACCATGCTGACATTTATGGGCATTATACGACTGAGGCGGATTTTGGAAATGCCCTTAAAGGGAACACGAGTCTTCGCAGTCGACTACAAATTATTACAAAGTGTGGTATTAATATGTTGACACCAAATAGACCACATCATCAAATTAAATCTTATGACGCCAGTGCTAACCATATCATAAAGTCGGTTGAGCAATCATTACAAAATTTTCACACAGACTATATAGATACTTTATTAATACATCGGCCTGACATTTTAATGGATGTTGAAGAAATCGCAAATACAATTACAACACTTAAACAAGCGGGAAAAATAAAATCGTTTGGCGTTTCAAATTTTACAATAGGGCAAGTTGCATTATTGAATAAATTTATTCCAATTGAACATCATCAGATAGAAATTTCTGTGACTAAATTAAACGCCTTTGAAGATGGTACGCTTGATCAATGCCAATTAGAAAATATTAAAGCACAGTCCTGGTCTCCAATGGGAAACGGATTATTGAGTGAACAAAATGAAAAACATACCCGAATATTACATTTAGTTAACGATTTAGCAAAAGAATATAACTGTAGTCAAAATCAACTATTATTGGCATTTTTATATGCGCATCCAAGTCAAATCACACCCATAGTTGGAACGACAAAGTTTGAGCGAATCAAAGAAGCAAAAGATGCTATGAAAATTGAACTTAAAAAAGAAGATTTCTACAAATTATGGAGCGCTTCAACTGGCGTGGAAGTAGCATAATGGCAAAAAAAAATCCCCATCAAATAAATGATGAGGATTCTTTAATAAATAAGGCAGCTACCTACTCTCCCAGGAAAACCCAAGTACCATCGGCCATGGGGGACTTAACTTCTCTGTTCGGAATGGGAAGAGGTGAACACCCCCGGCAAAACCACCTTAAG
>Ga0114959_10000209_pt1 | contig 56262 bp, 57 predicted proteins | sample C_130625_EF_Meta_FD_87317 | JGI IMG/M metagenome (GOLD analysis project Ga0114959, IMG submission 87317) | Freshwater microbial communities from Lake Croche, Canada to study carbon cycling - C_130625_EF_MetaG | ecosystem: Environmental > Aquatic > Freshwater > Lake | place: Lake Croche, Canada...
AGTTGTGAAGATTCCTGGGACTGTGGAATATGAAGAAACGAATCTTGTTCCATTAGTCATCAATAGTACTACGCCCTTAATCTCAAATACTTCTATCGAAGAAACTTTTGATTGGAAGGTTATTTTTCAAGGAATTTATGTTTTAGGAGTTTTATTTATTCTGATAAAATTTTTAATAATTATTTATAAACTATTGAAAATCAGCAGTATATCATCGGGAAATGATTTTATTTTGACCCAAAGTAAATACGCCAATGCCTCATTTTTTAATCTAATTTTCATTGATGATTCCAATCTTTCTGACCATGAAATCAATCAAATTTTGGAACACGAAAAATGGCATATTCGGCTTTTTCATTCCTATGATTTACTATTTGTTGAACTCTTAAAAATCATCTTTTGGTTCAATCCTATTTTATGGTTGTATCAACGGTCACTCTCGGAAGTGCATGAGTATGAGGTAGATACCCGCATGATACAAACGTATAATCCACAGATGTACGCTCATTTATTGTTAAAATTAGCAAATCCGACCACCCGAACGGCGACTAATCAATTCAGTCGCAAACCCTTGACCGACCGTATTCATTTTTTATTTACTAAACAAAAATCCGTACCTATGAAACGATTAGCGTATTTATCCGTTTTGCCCATTTTGGGCGCATTTTTCATGGCTTTTTCTGTAGAGAAAGTGGTTGATTATCAGGTAGTTCAAAAGCCTGATGAGAAGTATTTAAAAATTTATAAAAAGCCTGATTCTCTGGTGAATAATGAAGTAAATGTTAAAAATAATAGGGTAATTTCTAATTTAATTTATGGAGAAAATAAAGTGGCAGTATCTTTAAGTCTCAATGTTATTTCAGCGGTTTCTATTGATGTAGCCACTAAATATTTGAGGAACATTGGATTTGATCTGGACACTCACTTTTTTATAAGTTTAGATAAAAACAAGAAAGAAAGCTACGATAAAATTGAATTTACTCTTACCGAGAATAAAGAAAATAAGAAAAAATATCGGAGTAAAGTGTCAGATGTGAAATCGGATTTGCCTTCTAAATTCACTTTTGATTTGAAAAAGATGCAACGGAAAGGCTTTGATGATATTATTACTATTTTTGCAGATAGAAGCACAGGTGAGCATTTTGTATCCCCACTTGAACCACCGTCTCCACCACCAGTGCCATCCGCTCCGCCAAGACCACCATTAACACCTAAAGCACCCAAAACATCACTTAAATTACCTATTCCACCAAAACCGCCGTTAGCTCCGAAAGTACCACCAAAACCACCAGTTCCACCAAAATTGGGATTAAACATTTTGAACAGTAAGACGAATGGATGGGATGAAAATAAAATTGCAAATCTTGCAAAAAGTTGAAAAAGGATAAACGAACTGTGAGGTTCAGATTGCCAGCAGAAGCAGAGTGGAAAATTGTGGTAAAGAGAAAATTACTTAGTGATGAATCTAATCAAATTGGATTTTATACAATTTTTGAAATACCCTCAATATAATCCATGAAAAAGGCTTCTGAATCACCTCAGAAGCCTTTTTTTTAAATATTTCAAACATTAAGCATGAATTGCCCGATTTTCCGTTGCGGCTAAACAAGCTTCTTTCATTGCTTCCGTATAAGTTGGATGTGCGTGCGACATCCGTGCCACATCTTCTGCCGAAGCACGGTATTCCATCGCAACTACTGCCTCCGCAATCATATCAGCGGCTCTTGCACCAATGATATGAACGCCCAAGATTTCGTCCGTAGTTTTATCAGCTAAAACCTTCACCAAACCGTCGGTGTCCATTGATGCTGTGGCACGTCCCAATGCTTTGAAAGGGAATGAACCCATTTTATAAGCAATCCCAGCCGTTTTTAATTCCTCTTCTGTTTTTCCAACTGAAGCTACTTCTGGCCAGGTATAAACCACGCCTGGAATCAAATTATAATTGATATGAGGTTTTTGTCCAGCAATTGTTTCAGCCACAAAAACACCTTCTTCTTCTGCTTTATGCGCCAACATTGCCCCACGAATTAAATCTCCGATGGCGTAAATATTGGGTACATTCGTTTGTAAAGTGTGTTCATCAACTACTACTTTTCCTCTGTCCATATTGATACCAACGGCTTCCAAATTTAAGCCTTCCGTGTACGGACGACGACCAATACATACCAACACATATTCACCCGTTAATTGCACTTCTTCACCCGCAGGATTGGTTGCGGTAACGGTTGCATCATCGCCATTATTAACAACATTCGTTACTTTATGAGAGAAATAATAATTAACGCCTAACTTTTTGATTGACTTCTGCAATTCTTTCCCCATGGTTTTATCCATCGTTGGAATCATCGAATCGGCAAATTCTATAAAGCTAACCTTAGTCCCCAAACGTGCATAAACCGAACCTAACTCAGCTCCGATAACGCCCGCTCCAATGACCACCATTGATTTCGGAACTTCCGTTAAATTCAAGGCTTCCGTTGAAGTGAGGATTCGTTTTTTATCAACGGGCATAGAAGACAAAATGGTTGGTTTTGAACCCGTGGCGATGATGATATTTTTCGAGGTTATATCCTCCGAAGTGCCATCTGGTTTGGTTATTTTAACGGTATTTTTATCTACAAAAGAACCGAAACCGTTATAAGTCGTGATTTTATTTTTTTTCATTAAAAACGTAACCCCATCGTTCATTTTTTTCACAACGGCTGCTTTACGTTTCATCATTTGGGGCATATTTGCGACAGGAGAAGAGATTTCAATTCCGTGCTCTGCGAAAGAATGAGCGGCATTATAAAAATGCTCGGATGAATCCAAAAGTGCTTTTGAGGGAATACAACCTACATTTAGGCAAGTTCCACCCAATACACTATATTTTTCGATGATGGCAGTTTTCATGCCCAATTGTGCTGAACGAATGGCGGATACATATCCACCAGGTCCAGAACCAATTACTATTACGTCGTATTGCATTGTTATAAATTTTCGATTATTCTAAATTATTATCCAGCTTGTCTATCACCATCAAGGTCGAAACCTATTCTCCAATATTCACTAACTGTATTTGTGTTGCCAATTCTCTTAAAAATAAATGAAACTTGGGTTGTAGTCCCGCCCGCATTGGTAGAAGTTGTATTCACTAATTCCCAACCTTCAGTGCCAAATTGTGCCAGCATTTTATTAACTTCCTTTGCATCCATTCGATGTTTTCCATTGCCATTGACACCAAAAATTGTAGGATTCACATCGGCAATTACAGTAAGAAATCCCATTTAATTAGGCTCATAATTTTAGAAATGGTTATTTCTGATTTTACGAAGTCGATACAAATTTTGTTGTTTTGGAAGAAATCGATACCTAAAACACCATCATATTAACTCAATATACCATTCCCTAAAAAATCATAGCTACATATTTCAAAATTATTATGTATTATTCCTAAACTTTCTAAAGACTTAATTTCAATAATATGAGCAGAAGCAATTCCTTTTGCTGTTTCAATTTTTACTTCTTTTTTCCTTTGACTGAAAGAATACCCGTTTACAAGTAAAGTGGTTAAGTCTATCACTGTATGAGAAGCGCCTGTATCAACCATTAATCTAAGTTCAAAACCGTCCAAAAGGACATCAACAATAATTGTATTATAGCTTTCGTCAAGGCTAAATGGAAAATTCATCATAGCCAAATTCTCCTATTTTTAGGAAATTCTCCCGTAAAAACCATAGTAGCTCTTTCAAAATAGTCTCTCCAATTGATTCCAGATGCAGCAATATCTCTTTTATCTTGCGCATGGTAAATGGGAATACCTGATAAAACTTTTGTTTGCTCTATCAATGGATTTCCCAAAAGCACCCATTCACCTGGAAAACGCTTTTTTATTTCATCAAAACTCAAAACTTGATTTTCCATATTTTTTGAAGTGATAGGTTTTAGGGCTTAGGTGTTAGTTGAAATGCTTACCCCTAAGCCCTAAAACCTATCACCTATTTATACATCCAATAACAAGCGGGTTGGGTCTTCCAATAATTGTTTCAATCTTACCAAGAACGAAACAGATTCTTTTCCATCAATAATTCTGTGGTCGTAAGAAAGCGCTACGTACATAATTGGACGGATAACTATCTGACCATCAACCACTACGGCACGTTCAACGATATTGTGCATACCCAAAATTGCTACTTGTGGAGCATTGATAATTGGCGTTGATAACATCGAACCAAATACGCCACCGTTGGTAATGGTGAACGTTCCGCCCGACATTTCTTGTAAAGTCAATTTATTATTTTTAGCCAAAGTAGCCAAACGAACCACTTCACTTTCAATGCCTGCCAATGATAAGTTTTCAGCATTTCTGATAACCGGCACCACTAAACCTTTTGGAGCAGACACGGCAATTGAAATATCACAATAATCGTTATAAACAATTTCATCCCCATCAATTGAACCATTGACGGCTGGATATTCTTTCAGAGCAACACAAACTGCCTTCGTGAAAAACGACATAAAGCCTAAGCCAACGCCATGTTTTTCCTTGAATTTATCTTTATATTTTCCTCTCAAATCCATGATTGGCTTCATGTCAACTTCATTGAAAGTTGTCAACATAGCCGTTTCATTTTTCACTTGAACCAAGCGACGAGCCACTGTCTTACGCAATGACGTCATTTTTTCACGACGTTGATTACGATTTCCTGAGCTTGCAACCACTGGAGTTGGTGTAACAGCGGCCGGAGCAGAAGGGGTTGGTGTTGCTACTGGAGCTGGTTTTACCGCAGCATTAGCATCTTCTTTTGTGATTCGTCCACCCACGCCAGTTCCTGATACGGTATTTGCATCAATTCCCTTTTCTGCCAAAGCTTTAGCAGCGGCTGGTGAAGCGTGTCCTGCGGCATAAAGTGGCCCCCCAGCCCCCGAAGGGGGAGTTTCTACGACGGCAAAAGTCGCTGTTCTTGTTCCCCCTTCGGGGGTTAGGGGGCTACTTGTTGTAATCGTTGCAACAACAGCGCCAATGGCTAAAACAGAACCTTCGGCGGCTACGATATGAAGAATTCCAGCGGTTTCAGCGGGAAGTTCAAAAGTGGCTTTATCTGATTCTAATTCGCATAAAACTTCATCCATTTTCACGGAATCTCCTTCTTTTTTACCCCAAGTGGAAAGGGTTACTTCCGTGATTGATTCGCCAACGGCAGGAACTTTAATTTCAATAACTTTTGGGCTGTCGGCTATCGGCTGTTGGCTATCGGCTGTTGGTACAGTAGGAGGAACTGATGTTGCGGATACATTTTCGACTGGCTTATCGTTTTCTGCTGACTGCTGATTGCCGACTGCCAATTGCTGACCGCTTGGTTCAATCGTACAAATCACGGCGCCAATTGGCAGTGTTTCTCCTTCTTTGGCAACGATTTTCAAGACTCCCTCTGCTTCGGCAGGAAGTTCAAAAGTGGCTTTGTCTGATTCCAACTCACACAAAACTTCGTCCATTTTTACTATATCGCCATCTTTCTTATTCCAAGTAGCGATAGTTACTTCGGTTATTGATTCGCCTACTGGCGGAACTTTCATTTCAATTGCCATATCTCAATGCTGGATTGTTTTTATCCTTTTGTAATGTATTTTAATAAATTATCTACTGTGAAATAACTGTTCTAATTCATAAGTATTTACCACATTTGTAAATCCTTTTTCGATAAGATGCTCTTGCAGTTTTCGGTCGAGTGTCCATAAGGTTGCGTCAAGTTGAAGTGCTAAAGCTACAAATGCGATGTCTTTACTATCAACATCTTTGGTCAATTCATCCACAATTTGCCAATTCTCTAAGCTTATTTGATTCTCATTTACCAAACTTAATTTTTTTAAAGTCAGGTAAACTACTTCTAATAACTCAGATTCTTCTAATTTCGAATATTTAAGTATCTTTTGTTTATGCTTAAATATTTCTACCTGCATAAAATAACAAGAATACTTTTCAAAATCATTTATTGGATTCATCAAAACATCTGCGACTCGCCCTTTTGAACTCATTAAAGCACTCATTATCACACTCGTATCAATAATTACTCTCATTGGATGAAATTTTGTTTATTCTCAACCCACCAATTTCTATTTATATCATCTGCAATTTGTAAAATGTCATCGTCTGATGCAATACTTTGTGAAGCAATCGTCTTGACCCGAACATAATCCAAAAATTGCTGTAAAATACCTATATCAACAGATGCAGGTATTTTAATTAAAAATTCATTATTGATACGTTCTATTGACATTGTTTTCCGATTCGTAAAAACCATTTTAAACTTTAAGCAAATGCTCTATCCATCAATTCTGCTTGCTCAATAACATGAACTTTCAAGAAACCGGTGGCAGGAGAAGCTGATTTTTTACGAGCTACCAAACTATCAAAAACCTTCCAACCAAATTCTCTTATCACAAACGACCAATATCCCATATTTTCTGGTTCTTCTTGTACCCATAAAACTTTAGCTTTTGGATATTTGTCTAATTCTGCTTGTAATTTCTTGGCTGGGAAAGGATGTAATTGTTCTACTCGCACAATGGCTACATCATTGCGTTTTTCTTTTTCTTGTTTTTCTTGCAAATCGTAGAAAATTTTTCCAGAACATAAAAGCACTTTTTTTACTTTCTTTGCTTCCGCATAAGTATCACCGTAAACTTCTTGGAAGGAACCGTCCACAAATTCTGAAATTGGCGACATTACTTTTGGATTACGGAATAATGACTTCGGCGACATTACGGCTAAAGGCTTGCGGAATTTCCAGGTTATTTGACGGCGTAAAGCATGGAAAATATTGGCTGGGGTTGTTAAATTTGCCACAATTATGTTTTCCTCGGCCGCTAATTGTAAGAATCTTTCAGGACGTGCATTTGAATGTTCAGGGCCTTGTCCTTCATACCCGTGGGGTAAAAGCATCACTAAACCGTTCATGGTTCCCCATTTAGATTCTTGAGAGGCAACAAATTGGTCAATCATAGTTTGAGCACCGTTGGCAAAATCACCAAATTGTGCTTCCCAGATTACCAAAGTGTCTGGATTCGCAAGGGCATACCCAAATTCAAAACCTAAAACCGCATATTCAGAAAGTAATGAATTATAGATTTGTAATTGCTCTTGTTCGGCTTGAATATGATTTAATGAAATGTATGATTCATTCGTGTTGGCTTCGTGCAAAACGGCATGACGGTGCGAAAATGTCCCTCTCTGCACATCCTGACCCGATACACGCACTGGATTTCCTTCAACTAATAATGAACCATACGCTAAAGCTTCAGCAGTTGCCCAGTTTAATGAACCGTTTTCAAAATAGGCTTTTCTATCGGCTAATACTTTTTCAATTTGCTTCAAGGCTACAAAACCTTCTGGTAATTTCGAAAGTGCGATAGCAATTTTATGAATTGATTCTTTGGAAATACCCGTTTTTGGAGAATTTTCAAAATCCCCTCCTTGCGCATAACGCAATTCAGCCCAACGATTATCCAATTTTAAAGGATGATATTCTGGACGAATTTTTTGTTTAATTAAATCCAAACGAGCTTGCAGTTCTGCCTTAAACTCAGAATCCATTTCACCCGCTAATTGTGCGTCAATATCTCCTCGAACAATAAGTTTTTGGTTGTATAACTCTCTGGGATTCAAATGATTGGTAATATTGGCGTATAAAGTTGGTTGGGTAAATCGTGGTTCGTCAGACTCATTGTGTCCGTTTCTACGGTAACAAACCATGTCAATAAATACATCACGATTGAATTGCTGACGGAATTCTGCGGCCATTTTGGAAACAAAAACAACGGCCTCTGGGTCATCACCGTTTACGTGAAAAACGGGCGCATCAATAATTTTAGCAACATCTGTGCAATAGATAGACGAACGGGCATCTTCAAAATCTGTGGTGAATCCAACTTGGTTGTTAATCACAAAATGGATTGTTCCACCCACTTCATACCCTTTCAATTTTGCCATTTGCGTAACCTCATAAACAATTCCTTGCCCGGCGGCAGCGGCATCGCCGTGGATTAATATAGGAAGAATTTTGTCGTAATTACCTTCATAATGGGCATCGGCTCTGGCTCTACAAAAACCAATTACCAAAGGATTTACAGCCTCTAAATGCGAAGGATTTGGCGCTAATTTCATGGACACCTCAACTCCAGATGGCGTTACGTGTTTTGAAGAATATCCTAGATGATATTTTACGTCACCATCCCCATGAATCTGGTCGGGAAGATTACCTTCAAAGCCATCAAAAATTGCATCATACGATTTGTGCATAATGTTGGCCAATACGTTTAAACGACCACGGTGAGCCATCCCAATCATTACTTCCTGAACACCTAAATCTGCTGATCGATTGACGATTGCATCAAGGGCTGGAATGGTAGTTTCGCCGCCTTCTAAACCGAATCTTTTTTGACCTAAGTATTTTGTGCCCAAAAAATTTTCAAAAACGACCGCTTCATTCAGTTTTTCTAAAATCTGTTTTTTCTCTTCAATCGTTGGATTGAAAGCCAAAGCTTCTTTTTCGATTTTTGCTCGTAACCATTCTTTTACTTCAGGCTCACGGATATAGGCATACTCAAACCCGATTGAACCAGCATAAATTTTGTGCAAAGACTCAATAATTTTACGCAAGGAAACTGCCCCAATCCCTAAAAAAACACCTGCTTGAAATTCTGTATCCAAATCAGCATCTGAAAGTGCATAATCTTTCAAATCTAACCTCGGTCGGCGGTCTTTTCGGTCACGAATAGGATTGGTTTTTGCCAATAAATGTCCACGGGAACGAAAGGCTTTAATTAGACTAATAACCGCCATTTCTTTTTGAATCATTGAAGAATCAACAAGGGAGGAGGTATTGGTAGAAGCTTTCGATTGACCATTTGAAACGCCATCTGAGTCATTCCAGGCCGCATGAAAATCGAAGCCCTTAAAGAAGTTTTGCCAGCTAAAATCTACTGAATTTGAATCTTGCTTATATGATTCGTAGAGGTCAGAAATAGCGGCTGTGTCGGCGTTGGCAATATATGAAAATTGATCCATTATAAATTTTACGTAAATCGTTTTGTTTGTAAGTTAGATTATACGTTTTGATTTAAGAAATAATTACAGTTGGCAAAGTTAACCGATGCTCACAAAATAAAGTACCTTTTTTATTTGTTTTTTAATATTGGAGGTTAAATTTATGTAGCTTCTAAAACACGACTTTGAAAAATTTTGAATTCTTGACAGAATTCAAATGAAACTTTGCAGGGTGCTATTATTTGACAATTACCCTCCGCTTTAATAACCATACAACCTTTCGTTTTATTCCTAATCTTCTTTTATCCAAAATTTTTCAAATAAAAAAATGTTAATTTGTTTCCAAAAGCTTGCGAAGTTGTCAACAACATCGCTAAAAACGATTTTTTCTTGGTGGAGAGTCAAAACAGTAACAAAATCAAAAACAGTATCGTTTCTCGAAAGCGAATCCATTCGATTTTAGTGGATTTAACCGGTGGTTTGGTCCAAAACGATGCGAAAAACAAACCATATCCGGTTCATTAGTCCATTTGTAAAAAGGCAAATTGATTCAAATTTCTTCCAGTTAGGTTTATAAAGTAACTTTCAACATTAAATCAATTTTTTTAATCAAAGTGTGATGTATGAAAAATGCCGTCAACCCAAAATTGGCTAGGAAATGATGATCTAGGATAAATATTATGCGCTGGTAGATGCATGAATTGCAATATTTTTAAAAAAATTCAATGATCAATTCCCAAGTAATTGTTAAACAAACGGGAAATTTTTAAAATATTTTGAATAAATCAAAAGTCTAAAAAAAACTATCTTGATTGATGTCTGCACTAGTTCAGTGGGAACCCCTCTTTTAGAAGGATTTGGGGGTTTTTCCTACGCCGAATGTTGGAAAAATATTCAATGAAAATTTTACCATGTATAAAATTGATGGCAAAAATGCGTAAGGCAAGATTGTGTAAATTTTTCGGAAAATAGTGGCAGATATAATTTCAGTATTTATTTGGGACGAAATATGTTTCAACAATTGGAAGGATTACGACCCGTTGAAAAACCGCTGGAATTAACCGAAAATATGAATCAGCAAAGTAAATGCATTGGTTCGGTTTATGACTTTGGAAAAGTTAATTTGCAAGAGAGATCGAGATGCTTCATTTTCATCGGGACATAACAAGGTCAGGCAGCGTTTCTAAAGATCGATAAGAGAAATATTTTCGTCGAATAATTAGGGTTGGGACTTAGTTGTTGGGAAATGGCATAGGAACTCGTAATTAATCAAGCGATTGCAACATTTTCAAACATAAACTAATTTTTGGAGAATACTTATGTATCAAAAATATCACCCCAAGAATTAGCCTCAGAAATTACCCTATAATTAATCACCCAAATGCTTCTCAATTACGTGGAAATGCTCTTGATTATATACTGAGCCGAAAAAAATAACTTGTTATAAAAACAGAATAAAAGAAATTATTTATTGAATTCCCCTGAGGCCAGGGAAGCAAAAAAAATAACAGATATGATTGAAAGTATTAACAACCTTAAATCGTTTAAGCAAACCTTTTATGTAGCCAAATGAATGGAACACCGAAGCAATAATACATTATTTTTTGCACAGAAATCAAGCTCATAAATGCTTTAGCCGGTTTTTTATGGATACTTATCCTCTTCAAAAGGAGTTGTCTTCAATCAGAAAACTTCCCCAGCTCCGAGAAATTGATGTGCAAAAGTTCAAGATAGCCTTTAAATTTGCCATAAATCATGACACGGAAACTAAAAATTTATAAAAAGTAATTATTTTTTTAAAAAATCCGAGGAAATCGAATAAATTCAGCTAACGGTTAAATTTATTCCAGACTTTTGTTTATTTTGGGTAATAAAATTGAGGCTAATAAGTTATTTGATAGTGCCTTAGGGTTACAGAAGAATGGATACGCTGAAAATTATTGCCCTGAAATCATAACCATCGTGGGAAGGAAAATGAAGAAATAGTTTGAAAACTAAAGTTAATATGCTGCAAATACTAAGTATTCATTTTGATTATCAGTTTTACAAACTTGGTATCTTTTTTGTAATTATATTGGTTCAAAATAGATTGTTTCACCGCATTAAATGTCAGCTTTGAATTTATCAAACCAAATAATTAAAAATGAAAAGATTTTACCTGTTACTAATCTATCTGATTGAAAGTCTTTTGGCTTCGACACAGACCTTTTCGCAGGGAATAATTTTCCGACAAGACGATTGGCAAAACGTTCTGGTACAATCAAAGGCCCAGAAAAAATTAATCTTTGTTGATATCTACACTGCCTGGTGCGGTCCCTGTAAGGAAATGGACAAAAAGACGTTTACGGAGGTTTCAGTTGGCAACAAATTTAATGCCAGATTTATCAATTATAAAGTTGATGCTGAAAAAGGTTTCGGAATTACTTTGGCTAAGCGCTACAACGTTACTTCTTATCCAACCTGTCTTTTCATTGATCCTTCTGAGAACTTAATTTATAAGCAAGAAGGTCTTTTGAGAGCTCCTGATTTAATAAAAGAGGCTGATATGGTTTTGGATAATCAAGCTAACGCAAAACCACTTTACGAATTGGATAAACTCTACGAAGGAGGACGAAGAGACACAGATTTTTTGAATGAATACATTTCAGTGCGTTCATTATTTTCGGGAATTGACAATAGAGAGTTAGTTGAAGATTATGTAAAATCACTATCCCCAATCCAATATTCCGCCGATAAAACGTTGCGAGTTATTGTCAATAACGATTTCAAGATTGATGGAAAAGCCTTTGATTTATTGTTAAAATTTCGTGAAAAAGCGGAAAGTTTATTTGAAGGAGGTGTTGAAAAAGTGAATAGAGCGTTTTCTCAAAGTATTAATGAAGTGTTTGATGTTGCTTTGAAAAAGAAAAACCAAGCGTTATTTGACCAAGCATTGGCTGCAAATTTAAAGGCACTTCCCAATACAGCCGACCGTGTAAATGATAAAAATAAATTGGCTTTTTATTTAGCCATCAAAGATGTGAATAAGTTTTCGGCGGCCGCAGAACAATATCTTGATCAGTACGTAATGTTTGTGCAGGTTGAAAGCGTCCGTAAACAGGATTTGTGGGAGTACGAAAAAATTATGATGAATTACAAGTTAGGTATTCGTGATTCGCTGGGTGCAGGAGCGGCGTTATTTCAAAACTTAAAAGTAAACGCCAAAAATACGATGGCTCGATTGACGGCTGCTGAATTGAACGAGGTAGTGAAAGCTTTTTTGGATCAAGTGGAAGATAAAGCAAAATTGTTGAAAGCAACAGAATGGGCAAAACGTTCCTTAGAATTAGTTGAAACGCCTGATGCTTATCATGCTTACGCACAGCTGATGTTGAAGTTAGGAGATAAACAAATGGCCATGGATATTGAACAAAAAGCCTATGATATTGCGATTCGTGAGAAATTAGACACGCAGAAATTTACATCTGCTTTACAGAAAATGAGGTAGATAATTGGTACCCTTAAATTCGTAAATGAAATTAAAAATGGAGGTTGAAATTAAATTTCAACCTCCATTTTTAATTTTTTGTACTGTTATTCCACTTCCAAAAGCAATTTTCCAAAATTCTTTCCAGAAAATAACATCATTAAAGTCGGTAAAAAGTTTTTAACACCTTTTTCTAGATGGACTTTTGAATGCAATTTTCCCTCTTTAATCCATTCTGCCATTTCCACGGACGCTTTTCCGTAGTTGGCTGCATTGTCAAAAACAACGATTCCTTCCATTTTAGCACGATTTACTAACAATGAAAGATAATTTGCGGGACCTTTTACGGGTTGAGTATTATTATATTGGGAGATGGCACCACAGATAACAATTCTGGCTTTCAACCTGATTTGCCCTAAAACAACATCCAAAATTTCACCTCCCACATTGTCAAAATAAATATCAATTCCTTCCGGACAAGCGGCTCTGAGGGCTTTTCGTACATCCTCAGTTTTATAATTTATGCAAGCATCAAAGCCTAATTCTTTCACACAATAATCGCATTTTTCTTGGCTGCCCGCAATTCCTACTACTTTGCAACCTTTGATTTTTGCAATTTGTCCAACCACACTCCCCACGGCTCCCGATGCTCCCGATACCACAACTGTTTCGCCTTCTTTGGGCATTCCGGTATTCAAAAGCCCAAAGTAAGCGGTCAAGCCTGGCATTCCTAATGTTGCCATATAAGTTGTTAATGGGGCAATCTTTGTATCAACTTTTAACAAGTCCTTTCCCGTTGAAATGCCATATTCTTGAACGCCCCAACCACCAGTTACATAATCACCAACGGTAAAATTAGGATGGTTTGATTCAACAATTTGTCCAGCCGTACCAGCTCTAAAAACTTCTCCAAGTTGGATCGGTTTGATGTAAGATTTGGCATCATTCATCCAGCCCCGCATGGCAGGATCGAGTGAAATATATTTTGTTTTAACAAGAACCTCGCCTTCTTGAATGGTTGGAATGGCAATTTCTTCAATAGAAAAATCACTTTCTTTCGGATTTCCTACGGGACGAGCCGTTAATTTAATTTGGGTATTTGTCATAATTTTTGGGAGTTATGAGTTATTAATAGTGAGTTATGAGGCTATTTATCAAATTTTAAATTAAATAAATCTTTGGATCTAAACCAGACGATGGTTACAATAATCATAGTCATGGCTCCACCAAAAATTACGGACGGAACAGTTCCCATTAATTTGGCCATAAGCCCCGATTCAAAAGCACCTAATTCGTTGGAAGAACTCACAAAAATGCCATTTACCGATGATACTCGTCCACGCATTTCATCTGGCGTGAAATAGCGAATAACGGTCTGGCGGATGATTACACTCACACTATCAAATGCTCCGGTAAGAAATAACGCTCCCGCCGAAAGCCAAATATTTGTTGAGACGGAAAAGACTAAAGTTGCCATTCCAAAACCGGCAATGGCAAACAATAAATTTCTCCAAGCATGATTGAGCGGAGGAAAATAAACCATCAAAAGCATTGTCAAAACTGCCCCGATGGATGGTGCTGCCCGGAGGATGCCCAATCCTTCCGGCCCAACGTGCAGAATATCTTCGGAATAGATTGGTAATAAGGCTATTACCCCACCAAATAATACAGAAAACAAGTCTAATGAAATAGAATAAAGAATAACTTTTGTGCTAAAAACATACGCTATTCCTTCTCGAAGTGAATAAAAAATATTTACTTTTTGTTCATTTTGGATGGGAATAGGAGGGGAGGTGATGGTTGAAAGCAAAATCAGTACCAACAAAAAAATACCCACGACAATCCAGAGGGTACTTGATAATCCCAAAAATGCGTATAAAAATCCCGCTAATCCAGGGCCTAAAATGGCCCCTGTTTGCCAAAATGAACTTTGCCAAGTAGCTGCATTCGCAAACACTTCTTTAGGAATTAAAAATGGATTCAAAGAACTCGAAGCAGGACTATAAAATCCTCGAGAAAACCCAATTAGCATAATTACTCCGTAAACAACCGTTAACATTTGGGTCTGAGAAAGTCCCACCTTAGGCGAAGTTGCCCAAATCAAAATTAATGAGCCGGCAATAATGAATGCCAAGCTCACTTGCATCAAGGTTTTTTTATTACGACGATCCGCTAAATGACCGCCAAAAAGTGCTAAGGAAATGTAAGGTAAGGCTTCCGCTAAACCAATTAATCCGAGTGCCAAGGGGTCGTGAGTGATTTTGTAAATTGAATAGCCTAACACAACTTCTTGAATCAAGATGGCAATGGTAACGAGACTATTGGCAAAGATAAAGGCGACAAATTGCGGATATTTGAGAGCGGCGTATGGGGAGTTAGGTTGTTGGATTTGGGATTTATTCATCAGGAAATTTCAACGGGATAATATTTCATATTATAAAATAATCACTAAAGGTAGTAAAAAAATGCCGTCCCCTACCCAACGATAACGGTCATTTATCATAAAAAAATAATCAAATTGATTTATCATTAGTAAAAGGAGACTCATGGCTATTTCAAACAAAATCACACTAGTTTCATAAGCTATCATTGAATAATAAATTAAAAATAAACCTAAAATTGAATTAATTAAAGCAATCATCCCAATGAAAAAATTCGATTTTTTTATCCCAATATACACTACAAGATTATAAGAATACGCATTATTTTTAAACTCCAATAAAGAAAAAAGAAGCAGATTTTGAAAAACAATCAACAGGAAAATTATGCCAATAATCAATGAATTTACGGTTGGATTGTTTAAAATAGTTGTTCCAAAAACCACCGCAGTGTAAACCAATGCGGTGATGGGTTCTTTAAAATATTGGAAACTATTTTTGGAGGAAATTGTGCTGATAATTAACAGATAAATACCGGTAATCAAAGCGATTAGGATACCAAAAATAATAATATTAATCGGTAGACTAAAAACTAAAATAAAACAAATTAGGGATAAGATAACAATCAAATACCACAAAAACTTCGCATATTCTTGATGAAAAATATGACGTTCAGTAAGGTGAATATTTAATTTCTTATTATCCAATAGTCTATCCAATATATAGATAATCCAAACCGAAAGTCCCAAAACCACGGTCACTGAGCATAAGTGTTCAGGATTTTTTTTATTTAATTTCCAAAACATAATATTGCAGACCACCGCCCCCAACACTACGTCTAAACTCAATAAATGTAATATTTTAAATAGTTTAGACAATCTCGAATTTGGCTAATTTTTTACGACTCAATATAGCAACGTTGTCACCGACCGAAACCGTTCCTAATTGGCTTATTAAAACATTTTGCCCAAATAATGTTTTATTACCAGCTTTTCGATATTTGCTTAAGGTTAACAATGGTTCCTTCCCTTTTTTCTCGCCGGTTTCTTGGTCAATTGTGGTCATAATACACCTGGCGCAAGGTTTTACCCCAAAAAAGCGAATATTGCCAACGGTGAATTCATGCCAAGCATCTTCTTCAAAAGGTTCGCCATTGATAAATACAAAATTGGGTCTGAAACGATTAATATTTAGGGGGTTTTCCAAGCGATTATTCAAATCGTCCAAAGAAGATTGTCCGATAATTAATATAGGATAACCATCTGAAAATGAGGTAATTTCTTTGCCAGTTAGGGAATATTGAGCATCCGTTTTTCGCTGACTTTCTTCGGGCATATACACCAGGCGAGCAGGAATGCCTAAGGCTTCCGAAAACCAATTTGTGGCTTCGATACTGATTTCGATTGCCATTGTTTCGTCATCCCAAATTTGTACTTTTTTGGTTGGACTGACCTGCTGGATTAATGAATATTGGACTGAGATGTGAAGGGTACTACCATCTTTTGGATTGGTAATTTTTAAAAAATTGTCTTCAATTTCTGTTTTAAAAATGGCTAATTGTGGATGTTCTCTTTGACTCATAAACCGTCCATTTTCATCCACAAGCATAAAACGGCGGTCATTTTCTAACCCACGAGTGGTGATATTAGCAGATTCTAAACGGATTCCGCCCAAAGATTTTATGGGATAAATATAGATTTCGGATAATTGGAGCATAATTTGGATTGATATTCTAAACTTCCCGAAAGTTAAAAAACTTTCGGGAAGTTCGGAGAAACCAAATGTATTAAATCTAATTCTTAACCGCTTTCACCGTAAAACCTTGATTTCTCAACAAGGCAATTACGCCTTTTTTCCCCCCTAAATGACCTGCCCCAACGGCAAAGAACGTAGGTTTTTCTTTAGTAATGGTTTTAATTTTTGAAATCCAATTTTGATTGCGAGTTACCAACAAATCTTCTTGAAAATTAGCATCCGAAGATTTTGATTTTGACATATCGTCCAACAGTGCTTCCACATCTTGATTTTTATAATCAGTCATTAATTGTTTAATTTCTTTCTTGCCATCGTTCCAATTTTCAATCATTTTTACTAACATCAAATCTGCTTGTCTTTTCATGCCCATTTTGTCCATCGCCCCAAACTGTTCTTCAATGGTTTCCAATCCGAACACTTCTTTTTTTTCATTTTTTGCCATTATTACAAAAGTCTCCTCATAACTCTGACTCGGGCAAGCAATCAGTTTAGGGATTGTCATCGAACTCAAAACGAACGGTTTCATTTTGTCCATCATGCCAATATTTGTTTTGAGAGAATCTTTAAAAAATTGGCTAACTTTCTGATAATCAGCTTCTGATAGTAAAGTTTTGAGCGTTGAGCCATCCGTCATGTACATGATTTTCATCATTTCGGGCATCATTTTTGGGTCGTCCATATCCAATTCTAAATAGACCTGTTGAGTTTCCGAAAATTTATGTTTGGTGGCTTCATTCATCACAAAATCGTCCTTACAAATGATGTGAATGGTTCCGTATACATAAGAAGGTTTTGAAAGACCATTGCCCGAAATTTCGTAGAGTAAGGATTTTTCCTCTTTTTGTCCATATATCTTTGTGAAATATAAGGAGCTAAAAATCAAGGATATAATAAATAATTTAATAGGATTTGTCATAGTATTTTTGTTTTAAATTTGTTCTAATTCTGCGAGTAAATTTTTGAGTTTTTGGAGGTGTTCTCCGTATAATTTTTTGATGATAAATTTCATGTAGAAATAAGCAATTGGTGTAACGAATAATGTACTAAAAATTAATTCTAAAATGGAAGTTTCATGATGAGGATTTCTATAACTAATAAATTCATTTCCCATTACTGAACCATAAAACATTAAAGGAAGAATCGAAATGTTGATATAAATAATCAATGATTTTACTCTTTTACTAAATTTTTCCTCCGTAAATTTTAAGCTTGAAAGTAAATCATTTTTTAGATTTAATTCTTTGTAAGACTTAATTTCTTTCCAATAGTAAAATACTCCGACGAATGTATAAATAATAAAAAAAACAGCTACATATTTATGATAAGTGGCTATATTTTTTTGAAATAATACCCAAATCAACGGAGGAATAAAAAGGCTACTAACCCAAATATCAAAATCTAAATTTTTTCTCAATTTAGTCATAATATCCTTGGATTTTTGACGAGTCATTTCCATAACCTTCTCATTATCAATTAATTGCTGATTAACTGGTAAGGCTTGGTTTTGTTGCCAAATACTTTTTAAATCCTCTAATTCCATGGTTTTATTCGTTGTTTTTTGATATAATTGTTCTCAATTTCTCCCGAATTCTGGTCATTTTTACTCTTACATTATTTTGGGTAATTCCCACAATTTCAGCAATTTCTTCGTTGTCTTTTTCTTCAAAATAAAGCATCACAATTGCTTTTTCAATTTCGGATAATTGAGCGATGGCGTGGTGCATAATTTTGATTTGTTCTTCGGTAGAATTATCATAAATATTGTCCGAAATATTCAGTAAATTTTCACTCAATTCAACCCGTTTGGGTTTTCGACTTTCCTTTCTAAAATCGGAAATTGCCACGTTTAAAGCAATTTGATAAATCCACGTCGAAATCTTAGATTCTTGTTTGAATTTTGGAAAAGCACGCCACAATTGGATTACTATTTCTTGAAACAAATCTTTCTTATCGTCAGGGTCGTGCCGATACATTCCGCATACTTTATGGAGAATTCCTTGATGCGTTTTGACAATTTCAACAAACTGATTTTCAGCGGATTGATTCAATTTTTTCCGGTTTTTGTGGATTAGTCGTAGGAGGAGACGTAGAATTACAAATTAGACCATAAATTTTGAGATTCTATAGATTTTACAATGATTATAAAGAATGACAAAACCAATTGGAATTAGAACTTCCCGAAAGTTTAAACAGAAAAGTAAGTCAGAATTACCACTCCATCGACATTGGAATTAGAACTTCCCGAAAGTTTAAAACTTTCGGGAAGTTAAGCCGAATTACTAAAAGTTAATTCTGAGAAGTTAAGTCGTAGGCTATATCTTTTAGTAATCAAATTTTATTTGTCTGCGTAAATTCGTAATATCTCAATTCCAAGGCAGGCTAATCCGTGGTCTAATTTGCCGGCAATTTTTACTTAATTTCAATCAAAAATATCTTTTCTGTCTTATCAGTTACTTTAAATCTATCATCTAATCTATGACCGACCACCCACACAATTGAGCCGTTTGAAGTCAAAACGTACACTTCTTTCTTGAGGTTTAACGGTACTTTAGTGTCAATCAAGAAATCGCTAATCAATTTCTTTTTATTCATTCCTAACGGACAAAACCAGTCGCCTTCTTTCCATTTTCTGATTTGTAGCGGAAAACGTACTTTATCAGCATCCAAACACGCTTTTTTCTTCGCATTTGGTACGATAAATTCTTCTGTTTTTGCAAAAGATTCCCCAATCGTTAAGTTAATATTTTCCGATAAAAATTCTCTCATGCCAGTTTCAATAACTTGACTTTCAAAAACTTGTAAATTCTTTTTTGTAATTACCAACTCCGTTCTGTCCTTCACCAATGTATGCGTAGGAGAGAGAAACATGCGTCCAGGCTCTTTATCGAATGCCTCAAAAATATCTTGGCATTGTTGGTAAGTAAAATGAAAGGCTTTCAACATTTCCGAGAGCTTAATCAGTGGTTGCGACAGCGTTTGAATGGCCTTATAATTCACAAAAGTTGCCTGAGCGTCCGACCACGTGATTTGCTTGCGAAGCATTTCCATTTCTTGTTCAAAAATTTCTTCCACGGCCGAAATTCTTTCAACGGTTTGCTGAATGGTATTTTCCAGATTCGGGTTGATTTTTTTCAATAAAGGTACTACCTCATTCCTAATCAAATTCCGTTGATATTTATTGGATTCATTCGAGGAATCTTCTCGCCAAATTATTTGATTTTCAACTATATACTCAAAAATGTCATCTTTTTCAGCAAACAACATTGGACGGATGAGATAACCTTTTTTTGCTTTGATCCCGTGTAAACCCGCAATTCCGGTACCTTTTGTCAGGTTTAAAAATATGGTTTCCAAGACATCATTTTGGTGGTGTGCCGTAGCTATATAATCACAATTATGCTCCTTCCTAACTTTTTCAAACCACTCGTACCGCAGAATTCTCGCCGCCATTTGGGTTGAGATTTTCTCACTATCCGCAAATGATAAGGTTTGGAAAGTCGTAATTACAAACGGAACTTTATATTTAATGGATAATTTTTTTACAAACATTTCATCCTCGTTAGATTCTTCAGCACGAAGCCCAAAATTGCAATGCGCAATCACAAAATTGATTTTTGCTTTACTAAACAGATCGCACATAACGACAGAATCCATGCCGCCACTGACCGCTAAAAGTACCTTTTGGGTAGGCTGAATGAGATTTTGTTTGTTAATAAAAGTTAAAAACTGGTCAAGCATCGTATTATTTGGGTAATTTTAACGTAAATAATAAATATGAAATATTTCACAAAAATACATCAATTATTAGCAAGTTTGCTTGTACGTCGAATTTGTAATTTCCTCTTCGTTTTTTTTATAACGATTAATTTTATTTGTGCTCAAACTCCCGCCATTACCCCCATTACGCCTACAAACCCAAATCAAGTAGAAATTATCAAAGCGGATAGTTTAGTTGGTCAAAATACGCCATTTATTTCGGTTAGGCGATTGATAGGAAATGTGGCGCTTCGTCAAGCTACTACCCTGTTATACTGCAACTTAGCAATTTTGAATGAGACAACCAATATCTTAGAAGCGTACGGGAAAGTAAAAATTATTCAAGCCGATACCGTTACAATTACGGGTGATACTGCTTATTATTTTGGGAACGAACGAAAAGCAAAAATTAACGGGAGGGTAAAGTTAGATGATAAAACTATCTTGTTGACTACCAATAAGTTAGATTATGATTTAAACTCGAATGTTTCCTATTATAATACTGGCGGAAAAATAGTGGACAAGAAAAGTGTTTTGACCAGCAAAGAGGCCTATTATAATACCGTCACGAAATTAGTTAACTTCAAAACTAACGTAAAAGTATTGGATAAAGATGGGAATTTAACCGCTGACTCTTTGCATTACAGCACGCTTTCAAAAGAAGCCTATTTTGTGGCTCCGACCTTAATTGTTAATGGGAAAGATACCACTTATGCCAATCCCGGGAGTCAATATAATACGGTTACGAAAATTGCGAACCTCAAAGGGCGTTCCACTGTGAAGACTGACGATTATATTATGATTGCCGACACGATGATTTATGACCCGCCCACTGAAATTGGGGTTGCCAATGGGAATATCGTGTTTTTATCTCGAAAAGATAAAGCCATTTTAACGGGGGACAAAGGGCGTTATTCAAAAAGAACGGGAGTAACCCGAGTATTTGGCCACGCACTTTTGAAAAATATCATGGATGGTGATACGCTCTTTTTGAATGCGGATACCTTAGTATCTTTAGATAATAAAGAGACTAAAGTGAAAAAAATGTACGCTTATAAACACGTGTTAATGTATAAATCCGACATGGCGGGCAAATGTGATTCATTGAGTTATAATCAATCAGATTCAACAATTTATTTTTATCAAAAACCCATTCTTTGGAATAACAAAAACCAGTCCGAAGCCGATTCTATCAATGTTTTGTTGAAGAGAAATAAAATAAAAACCATGAATATGAAAGGTAAATCATTCGTCATTTCGATTGATACTTTGATTAACTATAACCAAATAAAAGGACGAAAAATGCTCGTAAATTTTACTGATAGTTCAAGAATTGAAAAAGTTACGGTGGAAGGAAATGGCGAAAGTATTTATTATGCCATTGACGAAAAAAATACGGTTACGGGAATGAATAGAGTTCAATGCGGGAAGATGAATATTAATTTTAAAAAAAATAAAGTGAATAAAATTGCCTTTATGGCTAAACCCGATGGCCGTTTTATTCCGCCGAAGGAAATTAAAACGGATGATAAAGAATTGGATGGATTTCGGTGGAGAATTGCTGAGAGACCGACCAAGGAATCGATTATGAAAATTGTAGCGCCTCCCACTTTGGTAAAATTAAATATTGCTACAAAAGATTCTTTGATGATAAAACCAGTTGATAAAGCAGTAAAAAAAGTGCCACTGAATAAAACTAACAAAAAATTAAAGCAAAAACTTTGAAAATTGAACATTTTTAATATATTTTTGTTAGACCGTGTATAATCAATTGCATTCTATTTTGGTCTTCCTAGTTATTTACAAAAAAATTATATTCACCATCTAATAATAATTAACACTTTTTAAGATTCTAGGATGAGACCTTTTGTGTATATTTACTAGAGAATTTTTAAGTTTGAAACGCTAGCACGGTTTTTGTTAAATACATACAAACCAGTTATAAAAATAAAAAATGCTTGAAGAAAATCTTTACAATGCAATGAAACTTATATTAAAAAATTCGTTAATGCTCATAATACTGATAGTCCTACTTTCGGGTGTTAGAACATTGGCTCAAACCGACAACCGTCATAAAAGTCGTTTGGAAATAAAGCCCAAAACAAAGTCACTTGCTACTTCCGTTTTATTTAAGAAAACTTCCCTTTCATTTTTTCAACCTATGTTTCTATCACTTGACAGAAATATCAATTATCATCGTTCATCGGTTATTAATCAATATTTCACCAATTCATTTTTATTACAACCAGTTAAAAATCAAGTTGTAAAAATCGAATCTGGTGCTATTCAGCCGGTCGTTAACATCATTGAAAAAGAGAATAAAGTAGAAGAATTTATAAGTTCAGAAGAGAGATTGTTTTCAAATGATAGATTAACGGTTTCTAATGTTTATCCAAATCCCTGTGATGACCATGCCGATATTGATTATGTAATTTCCTCCCAAGTTGGCGAAGCAAAAATTACGTTTTATAATGTTTTGGGAAATGAAATGAAGGAAGAGATTCTGGATAAAGATCAAAGGAAAATTAGAGTTTCAACCAGAGAGTGGAATAATGGGATTTATCTTTATCAATTGGCAGCAGAAGGTAAATCATTAGTTACCAAGAAATTATTGGTAAGACATCAATAAAAATTTTTCTGTGACGAATTTTAGAAGCTATCTTCAAGTTGAAGGTAGCTTTTTATTTATTATACGGAAGTCATCCTTTTGAAGAATCATCGTTGAGAAACTATTTCTTTGTAGATTTCCAACACCTGCGCCAATACCGGCTTTTTACCATCATTTTCAATAATATAATCTGCAATCTCTAAACGCTCTTCCTCCGATATTTGTCGTGCAATAATGGCTAAAATTTCTTTTTCAGAGCGATTATCTCTTGCTTTTATTCGTTTGATTCTTAGATCGATAGGTGCTTTCACAACTATGACATTATCGAACATATTATTCTTGCCTGCCGCTTTCATCAAAGCCGCCTCATAGAGCAGAAATGGAGCCTTCGGGTATTTTTTTACCCACTCATGGGCATCTTTGTGTACACATGGGTGAACAAGTGAATTTAATCGATTGAGTAAGGCTGGATTATTAAAAACTTGTGAAGCCACCCATTCACGATTGTATTCACCGCTGAGGGTGTAGGCATTATCACCGAGAAAATTTTTGATAGATTTTTTTAAAGAAATATTCCGGTTAATTAAATATTTAGCTTGCAAATCCGCATTGTAAACTGGGATATTCATTGCCGAAAAAATCTTACAAATAAGACTTTTTCCGGAACCAATTCCTCCTGTTATGCCAATTATTTTTTGAGCCTTGTTGGACTGAACCATGAGTTTAATCTTATTAATCACATTTTATCTATTTCTTATCTTTTACGCATGCTTGCATCACTATTTCAACAATTCTGCTACCTCAAAAGTCACAGTAACTCGGTCTATATTAGGTTTTATCAAAGAATTTTTCGGAAGGGATAATTTTATTTCGTCATCAAAGTTTTCCTGTAATCTTCGGGTGGGTACTTTTACTAAAATTGAACTTCCCATTTCGTTCAAAACTGACTCAGGACCTTCCACCGTAATCGTTCTGGGAGTAACGTTGATTAAACTCGTAATGACATAACGGTTTTGTAATGATATGTTTGAACTATCTATTTTTACGGTAAATTGCTTGGAAACTTTACGGTCAAATTCTAATTCAAAACGATCCGCAATGATATAATTTATCTTAACGCCTTTGATATATTCCGACAGCGAATCAGTTAATGAACCAGTATTCAATAATTTAGTTTTGAGTGGTTTGGTAATGGAATATTTGATGGGAGTGATATCCAATGCGAATGCTTTGCGCAGTAAATTCCATCCATTGCCAGAGACATTTACTGAGATTTTTTCTGGTAAAGGTTGTGTTGGAATATAAAGTGAATCGTTGTAAGAAAAGTGGAGAGGGAATGATATTTTCTGAGAATATCCTTCTTTGTTCAAGGCATTCATAACCCAGAAAATAATAGCGGCAATGAGACAAATAAAAACTGCTCGATAGTCGATTTTTGAAGGGGCTGGTTTCATGAATTTTGAGTTGTTAGATTAAGATAGCACACGGAATTTACGAATTAGACACGGAATTCATGGTAGTTTTAATTATTTTAATTTTAGCAAAATAAAAATCCGTATCTAATCCGTGAAATCCGAGTGCTTCAATTTAATCTAATCTCCAATCTGAGCCGAAGAATCTTTCGAAATGGCGGTTTTCAAGAAAACCATTTTAATGCCTTTGCCTGCATCAACTTCCAAAACAACCGTTTTTTCACGAACCGTTGAGACTGTACCGTGCAATCCACCGATGGTAATTACCTTGTCACCAGCTTTCAACGAGTCTACGTAGGCTTGTTGGTCTTTTGCTTTTTTTTGTTGTGGACGAATCATGAAAAAATACATGATAACGAACATTCCTCCGATCAAAAATAAAGAAGAAGCTCCTCCTCCGCCAAATCCTTGTAATAAAATACTATTGTACATGATTTTTTAATTGGCCCCCCAGCCCCCAGAAGGGGAGTTTAAGTGTGCGTTCAAGCTCCCCCTCTGGGGGTTGGGGGGCTTTTTATTTCGTTATTAAAACTTCAATTTTGAAAGAAACGGTATTATCCGCCGGTTTTGTATTCGCATACGCCGTTACGGTTTTATTCAATTTGCCTTCTTTTCCTTTACTATTAAATTTAACGGTAAGAAATCCTCTTTCACCTGGGGCAACCGGATCTTTAGAATAAGCAGGAGTTGTACAACCGCATGAAGCATTTACATTACTCAATACCAAAGGCATATTTCCAGTGTTCTTAAAATTGTAAACATGAACAATGGTATCTCCCTGAGTTATCGTTCCTAAATCAACCGAAGGCGTATCAATTGACATTACCGGAAATCTGTCCGCAGTCGGTTGAAGTGCTTTTTGGTTTTCTTCAATTGTTTGAGCATCAGTTCGTTGCTTATTTTCGCAAGCTATAAATACGCAAATTGACAGCGTTAATATTACTAATTTTTTCATAGTTTATCAAATCGTTTTTTGTTCGATATTTGGTAAAATTGTGTTTTGAGGTTTCAACTAAAACGAATATCTAACATCGAAAATCAACCATCGAAATTATGATTTTGCTTTTATTTGGCTCATCATGCTTTCTACATCTTCCAGAAGACGTTCGGCTTTTTCACGAGCGTCATTTACTACTTTTTTACCTTCCGTTTTTGCCATTGTGTCAGGAATTTCCTTCCCTTCAATTAAGTCAGAAATTAAATTCTGCAATTCGTCACGGTATTTTTGAAGTTTATAAAAAAGTTTATTGCGGGTGTTTTCCCCTTTGTCGGGTGCATATAATATTCCCAAAATGGCACCTGCCGCCGCACCTGTCATAAATGCCCAAAATGTTTTTGATGATTTGTTCATGTCAATTATTAGTTTTAGTAAACAGATATTACTTTCCTGTTACTTTAATTTGTTAAAAAAATATTTGCAGGGAACTCAAAATTCAAATGTGTAATTTTCTTAGTGCTATTTATTATCAATTAAACCCCTTCCAGATTTTCTAATAATGCCTTCTTTTTGTAATTTTTGTGAAAGTACATCCAAAAGACCGTTAATAAATTGTCCTGATTTTGGGGTTGAATAATTTTTTGCGAGTTCAATGTATTCATTAATTGAAACTTTTGTCGGAATGCTTGAAAAATTAATTATCTCCGCCAAACCTAATTTCAATATTAATAAATCAGTCATTGCCAATCGGTCTCCGTCCCAGTTTTGTGCTTGGTCAATAATGATTTTCTCGTAATATTCATCATTATCGAGCACGTGATTAAAAAGATCAATAAAGTAAATCTTATCATCTTCCCAATTCATGGCTAATGGTTGTAATTCTAAGTCTTCAACACGCATAATTTTGAATGTTTTGACCATCATACTCTTTAAAACATCTTTATTCTCCGACCAATTTAGGTCTTTTTCTTCAAAATAATCGGTGACTATATGATGTTTTAAGATAAAATTTTTAACGATATAAATGACCAACGTTAAGTCTTGTTCAAAAGTTGGTTCGGATATACGAAGATACGCTTGGAATTCGGTATCAGGCAAGATAGCTTCCAAGAAAAGTTTTCTAAGAAAATTCTGTTCATCAGTTGTCCAATTGACATTCCTGCGAATAGACTCAGTTTCGAGTGTTTTTTGATTCTTAAGGGCAATTAATACGGAGTTATTGGCTAATCTGGTGGTTCTGAAATCAGTTTCCACTAAACGTCGTTGCTCATCCCAAACGGCAATTTCTGTGATTTCAAGTAATAACCTGAGCATTTTAAGATAGACATTGTAGATATTTTCTACCTCGCTTACCATCGCATTTGAAATCCTATTTCTATCTCTTTTCACGGCATCACGATACATTATTAAGGATTTCTTGGCAGCAACTTTAGATTCTGTGGGGATGTCTTCGTTGGAATCTTTCTTTTGAAATATTTCGTCGAAATGTATCTCTGAAAGCTTACGCAGCATTTCTAATTTAATAATTTGTTCCTCTTTAGGAATCATTAAATCTAGATTGGGCAGGAAAGATTCGGCAATAACGTCGTTGAAATGTTGATAATCAGCACGTTCCGCTGTGCGGAAGGCATAAAGGTTTTGAAAAGCCTTAGTTCGGAGAAGTCGCCTGTTTACCATTGTGTGTATGAAAGAACGTTTAATAGTCACTTTAAATATTGTACAAAATTAGTATTTTTTTAAGAATAACAGGGCAAATTGTTTAAAATTATTGTTTTATTTAAGGAAATCTGTTGGTTTTATCCTAAAACAAACTTTTGTTAGGCTTGATATTTTTTTTATTTTGCGTAAAATAATCCTCAAATATCATGGTTGCAACAAAAGTAAAATCGACAGGCTTACGAAATAATTTGGTCTGATGATGCTTGAGAAGACTTTCGAGAAATTACCAATTATTTGCTTGAGAACTATTCATTTGAAGTAACAGAAAAATTTACTGAAACTCTTTTTAATAAAGTAAAGTTATTTTAGAGAGATCCACGAATCGATTAAGCTTCAAGATTAGTGACTCCTTTATGAAAAATAATTATTACTAGGAAAGCTCATTATTATACTATTGTTGGTAATCAAATTACAATTATGAACCTTGTGGATACTCGTATAAAATCGAAAGAAGATTTTTAACTCAGTATTGACCATCTTTTATGAAATACTTAAAACATCTCAACAAATATTTTCTCAAGTATAAATGGTACTTAATTTGGGGTACAATTTTCACCACAGTTTCCAATTTGTTTGGGGTAGTACCCGCCCAAATTGTGCGTTATGCGCTTGATTTAGTCAAAGAAACCATTGATTTATATTTCCTTTTTGAGGGTTTCAAACTCCAATCTTCCGTATATGAATTCTTTGCTTTTTCAATTCTTTTATACGGATTGATGATTTTGGTTTTGGCTTTGCTGAAAGGCGTATTCCTGTTTTTAGTTCGCCAAACTTTAATCGTGATGTCTCGCCACATCGAGTTTGACTTGAAAAATGAAATTTATCATCATTATCAAACCCTTCCTTTGAGTTTTTACCGCAAAAACAATACGGGAGATTTGATGGCTCGAATTTCGGAAGATGTTAATAAGGTTCGAATGTACGTTGGGCCAGCCATCATGTACGGATTGAACTTGATTACAGTGTTCATTCTTGTGATTTGGTATATGCTTTCAGTGAATCAAAAATTGACTTTGTGGGTACTATTACCCGTCCCATTTTTATCATTTAGTATCTATTTTGTGAATACGATAATTATGCGGAAATCGGAGCAAATTCAGACTAACCTATCAAAGATATCGACTTTTACACAAGAGGCTTTTTCGGGAATTCGGGTTTTGAAATCATTTGTTCAAGAAGAACCATCCACAATTGCTTTCACGAAACAAGCCAATAATTATCGGCAAAAATCATTGGATTTGGTGAAAGTAGATTCGTTATTTTCACCTTTAGTATCGGTTTTAGCAGGTTTAAGTTCAGTAATTGTAGTGTATGTCGGAGGTGTAGAAGTAATGGCAGGGCGGTTGACTCCGGGAAGTATTACTGAATTTATCATGTACGTCTATATGCTTACGTGGCCCATGATTGCCTTGGGATGGACGGCTTCACAAATTCAAAGAGCGGCGGCTTCTCAACAACGTATTAATGAGTTTTTGAATATTAAAACAGATATTGTTTCAGAACAGAATATTAGCAAGGACATTGAAGGTGATGTTGAACTCAAAAATGTACATTTTGTCTATCCAGATTCTGGAATCGTGGCTTTGAAGGACTTTTCGATGAAGGTTTCAGCGGGTGAATCCGTGGCAATTTTGGGGACTACGGGTTCTGGGAAAAGTACGGTTGCCAACCTTTTATGTAGAATGTATGACGTAACGGAGGGCGAAATAAAGATTGATAAATTGCCCATTAAAAATTTTAATGTCAATGGTTTACGGGCTCAAATCGGTTACGTTCCCCAAGATGTTTTCTTGTTTTCTGATTCAATTAGAAATAATTTAAAATTTGGAGATGATGAAATGACCGAAGCGCAAATTATCCAAGCTGCCAAAGATGCTGATTTGTATAATAATGTAATTGATTTTCCGGAGGGATTTGATACTGTTTTGGGTGAACGTGGTATTACACTCTCGGGAGGTCAAAAACAACGACTTTCAATTGCCCGTGCCATTGCCCGGGAACCAAGAATTTTAATTCTCGACGATTGCCTATCAGCGGTTGATACCAAAACCGAAAATCAGATTTTGAATAACCTTCAAGGGATCATGAAAGACCGTACCTCAGTAATTATTTCACACCGTGTTTCTTCGGCAAAATTAGCCGATAAAATCATTATGTTAGACGATGGATACATCATTGAACAAGGTACACACGAGGATTTGATGCAAGCAAATGGCGTTTATCGGGGGTTGTATGATAAGCAAATGTCAGTGGAAGAAGTTTAATCTAATCAATCAAAAAATTATTTAAATTATACCCTAATGCTTCACAGAATGAATGTGAAGCATTATTTTTTTGAGATATGCTTTGCCAAATTTTTAAATTGTAATCATAAATAAAACCTTCTGGTACGCCATACTCTTCCATCAAGTCTTTGACTTTCTGTGCATCTTTTTTAAAACCTTGGGTATGAGTAATTTCGATGATTTCTTACGCTAAATCATTTTCACGAGTTACTAGCATTACATCAGGAACTGGACTAGTTTCACTTTCATCAATCATTGTTTCTGGATATGGAAATAAAGTAGTTTCTCCATTTTTAAAGAAAAACATAACACCATAAACCAATTTAGCAATAATTTCTTGATGAATTCGTGGAGCATTAACAACCTAGTAAATAATGATGTTTGAGTTCATAACCGTTGTGTTTGAATATTCAAATTAAAGATTTATTCCATAACTTTACTACTCAATCTCAACAATTCAATTTCCGTAACCTTCGCATTAAACTCAGATTCAATTAAACGAGTTTCGGCGGCCACGGCATTTCGTTGAACCTCACGAAGTTCATAAGCCGTTGAATTTCCTACTTTATATCTTTCAAAAGCAATATCAATGTTTTGACTCGCAATTTTGTAGTTTTCTGTCTCTAGTTGTATTAACGCTAAGGCATTTTTATAGGTCAGAAACGTTCTCTCCAAGGCTGCGTTTAATTGATTTCTAAGGTCGCCTTCCTGATAGTTTGCAATTTCTTGACTAATCTTGGCATTTTGTATTCTTCGTTTCTGATTATAACCATCAAAAATATTGATTGAGGCTCTCAATCCGTAGTTCAAAGCAAAACTTTGGAGAGCTTTAGTGGCTTGTGGTTGTCCAGCACCATTGTTCGTAGAGTTGTAGTTGTAGCCAGTCAACAGGTCGATTTGTGGATATTGTGCCGCTTTTTGAAGTTTTAATTCAAATTCGGCTAATCGTTTATTTTGCTCGGCTAAAACTAAAGAAGGATTTTGTTTGAGGGTAGCCTCCCGGAGCATTTCAAGCGAAAGATTTTTATCAAAAACGATGGTATCAAGCGTATTGAATTCTGTTTGTAGGTTCCTAATTAATAAAGCATTAAGATTTATTTTTGAGCTTTCCAATGCCTGTTCTTGCGCAATTAAAGCGGCTCTGTCTTCATTATAATCTACTTGTGCCGAAAGAAAATCTACTTTAGAACCTTGTCCTACTTCGTATCTATCTCTTGAAAGTTTTAATCTATCATTTGAAATGTCCAAGCCTTGTTTTAAATTTTTCGCCCTTCTTGACTGACGAATAATGTCGTAGTAGGCAGTGCTAACTTGCGCTATAGAATTTTCGATGGTACTTTCTAACTGCGTAACCGTTGTTTTTTGTAATTCACGCAAACGGTCTCTGGCAATAAACATGCCTAAACCATCATACAACGTCCAAACGGCATTTACGCCGGCTCCACCATTATTATTCAGTACATTTGAGCGTTCGATGGTAGGGAAAGTTGGGTCAAAAGGTTGAAGGGTTAAACCATTGACGGAGTAATTTTTGTTAATATTCCCCGTTACGATTGGTAACATACCCGCATTGCCAGCGGTATTATTATTTTCGGCAATTTTTTGGTTACTTTTCGCAATTTTAATGGAATAGGTGTTCTCTAAAGAAATTTTTATCGCCTCCTCGTGCGAGAGAACACTTTGAGCATTAATACGATAAAAAAGAAAAAGTAAAGATAAAATTAGAAGCAGCTTCATTTTTAGTAATGTTTTTTTTTATGTTAATTGCGTTTTTTGCCAATGCCCATAAAAGGCTTCCATTCCTTATTTTCAGGCTTTGAATAGACTTTTTTCTTCTTACTATCCTTATCTAAATTTCCTGCATTATTGGGAATTGATTGATTAACCACAATTTTTCTTTCCTCATATTCTTTGCCATTTAAGCCTTTGATAGCAGCTTTCGCCTCCTCCTCATGGGGCATTTCCACAAAGCCAAAACCTTTATTTTGACGGGTAAATTTATCTATGACAATTTTGGCAGAATGTACTTCTCCGAATTCTCCAAAAATCTCTACCAATGTTGAGTCCTTCCATTTGAAAGGAATACTACCGACGTAAATATCCATTTTATTATTATTTTATATTTACAAAGGTAAGGATTAAGGACTAGTTATTAGGGATTGGGGATTGGTTTTTCTTGATAGATGAATGTTGAAGTCATTTACTGGTCTGCTAGGACGATTAGAAATAACGAAAATGTAGAGGCTCAAAAGGTATATAAAAAATCAACCTCAATCTTCTCAATCTTCTCAAATCGCCCAACCACTTGCGAATTTAAACTTTGCCTAAATTCAATTTTAATAACACACTGATTATCAAATTGTTGATTGATAATTTTCAAGTCAAGATCTTTTACGACCTTCATAATATCGTTCATCTGGACGTACCCAAAAGTGATTTGGTAAACGTCATTAATAGTCTTTTCGACGATTTCGGCATTTTCCAAAGCCTCTTCTGTGGCAGATTTATAGGCGTTTATTAAACCTGGAACTCCTAATAAAGTACCGCCCCAATAACGCACTACCACTACCAATATATTGGTGAGTTCTTTCGATAAAAGTACATTTAAAATAGGGCGACCAGCCGAACCAGATGGTTCGCCATCATCATTTACTCGGTAAGTAGTTTTATCTAAACCGATGCGATACGCATAACAAAAATGAACCGCTTTGAAATGTTCCTTTCTAAGCGGTTCAATAATATTTTTTATCTCAGATTCGTTTTCAAAAGGATAAGAAAAAGCCAAAAACTTACTGCCCTTGTCTTTGAAAAGCCCTTCTGAGGATGATTTTAAGGTTTTGTATTGGTCGGTCATGAATCATAAATTATTTGTGTAAATATATAAAACAAAAAATGCCCCAATCTTTCGATAGAGGCATTTTTGAGAAATCATTTAAATCTAATATTTAAACACCTTTCCACCAGCCATAACTTCTTGCGTTTTCTCATCAAAAGTTACTCGCTGACCTGTACGATAAGCGGCATTTGACATGATAGTTGCGATAGAATGTTGGTATCCAGCCTCAATTGGCGCATTTGGCGTTTTGCGTGAACGAACACAATCCATCCAGTTTTTGATGTGAGCCGTTGTCAAGGCATCATATCCAGTATTGGCATTCGTCTCTATTTTGGTAACGTCGCTCAACTTCATTGTAGGCAATAAATTTGCCTTCATTCCCATGGCTTTTGCTTGTCCTTCCGACAATCCACCCGTTGGAGAAATTTCGTTGGTATCCAAATTAATCATACCACCGTTTGAGTAGTACAATTCTTTCGTATCACCCGCTCCATTAGAAAAACGACTCGTAAATTGTACTTGAAAACCTTTAGTCATGTCATCCAATGGACCATAATCAAAAACAACCGTCATCGTATCGGCATTTTTACGACCATCTTGCCATTGGTAGATACCTCCGTTGGCAACGGCACTGCGTGGATGAGGAAGTCCCGAAAACCAGTGAACCGTATCAATCTGATGGGACATCCATTGCCCTGGAATTCCTGAAGAATAAGGCCAAAATAGTCTATATTCCAAGTATTTACGTGGGTCAAAAGTATCCGCCGGACGATTCACCAAGAAACGTTTCCAGTCAATATCCGATTCTTTTAAATCTTTGGTTAATGCAGGTCTTCTCCAGCGTCCAGGCTGGTTTACATTCCATACTAATTCTACCATTACGATGGGGCCAAATTTGCCCGATTTGATAAAATCTTCCGCCGCAAAATAGTTCGGTCCGCTTCTACGTTGTGAACCAATTTGAACTATTTTCCCCGATTGTTTTACCGCTTTCAATACCGCACGATTGTCCTCCATTGTTTCGGCGAGTGGTTTTTCTACGTAGGCATCACAACCAGCTCTAACTGCTTCAATAGCATGAGAAGCGTGCTGAAAATCCGCCGTGGAAAGCATTACAGCATCCACCGATTTTGAAGCATATAGTTCATCATTATTACGGAAAACTTTTACGTCCGAGCCTAACTCTTTGTCAATAAAGGCTTTACCTTCATCACGACGGCGATTCCAAATATCCGATACCCCTACCATTTCAAAATTCATTTCTTTCTGAAATTGTTTGAATGGGGGAATATGTGATGCCCTGAAACGGTCGGAAAAGCCTACACAGGCAACTCGTACCCGGTCATTAGAGCCAATAATTTTGGCGTATGATTTCGCAGAAAAGCCGGTGGCCAATCCTGCTAAAACGGTACTTTTTACAAACTCTCTCCTTGTTGTCATTGTTGATAAGAATTTTATTGTTAATATTTTATTTTAACTCCTTTATTTTAATATTTTTGAACGTAACATTATTACCGTGATCTTGCAAAAGGATATTTCCTTTATCACCCGCTCCGAAACCGTTGTAATCTTTATATTTACTGCGAGCGACCAAGACCTTAAAAATATTACTTTTACGCTCATATTCAAGCACTTTAAAGCCGTTTAACCAATGTTGAACAATGTTATCGGGCGCAACTATAATGCGTGCTTGATTCCATTCGCCGATTTTTTTAATGAAACGCTTATCCATTTTCAAATCTTTGTCAATTTTATAAGAAGGGATTAAATCATATAAACTCGCCAAAGTACGATTTCCTGCGGCTCCTAATTTTGCATCTGGGTGTTTTTCATCATCTAAAACTTGGTATTCTAAACCAATGCCAGATTTGCCGCCCGAATCAAAAGCTTCATTCACAAAATATTTTACCCCTGAATTTGCGCCTTCTGAAAGTTTAAACTCAAAAGTCATCTCAAAAGCTCCATATTGCTGGTCTGTTACGATATCATTGCCCGTTTCCGAACCATCTGATGGACTCACGTTAATCGTTCCATCAACCACTGCCCAATGTTGTTTTGGCATTTCAGTGCCATGAACGGCACGCCATCCTGTAAAATCCTTCCCATTGAAGAGCATTTTAAAACCTTGTGCTTTTTCTTGTTCCGAAAGATTATTGAGCACTAAATTGACCACAGGACAATTATCAAGCGGACTTGGTTTTAGATTTTCAGTTTGAATTCTGATATTTTTCCAACGAATTTTCATGCCCTCTTTCATCGGTCCGTAAATAGCATGAACCTGTAAAGCAATAAATCCTTTGGCTGTCATATCATCAATTAAATGAGCGGTTGGCACACCGTTTATCCACGTACGAATGGTATTTCCGATGGCTTCAATACGATATTTATTCCACTGACCTACGGGTTTAAATGCCTTTTTCCCTTCAGGATTAATGTTTGGAATGTACAACCAATCACGCCTTCCTTCGTCATAAATGGCTCCAGACCAAGCTCTGTCAGAAGGGTCAACTTCCATTTGATAGCCATGCACACGACCATTCTGGTAATCAGGCAATGATAAACTTCGGAACTGTACCCCACCGTTCATCACATCATCAAGTTTTAAGTCAAGTTCGAGGATAAAATCACCGTATGTTTTTTCTGTTGCCAAAAATGAATTGGGCGTATCTTTTGCAGTGGTACCTACGATTTCACCATTTTTAGCTTCGAAGAAGGCCTTTCCACCTAATTGTTTGAAACCGTTCAATGTTTTTCCGTCAAAAAGATTTATCCACCGAGCCTCCTTTTGCGCAAAGGTTTCTGTCGATAAAATGGAAGTAAATAATAACAGACTAAGGAGTTTTTGTTTCATAACCTTTTAATGAAATATTGATTTATTTCAATAAGACAAAGATTGGATTTTTTTACTTTGTATTTTGCGAAAATTGCTCCATTTTGGGCTAAATTAATAAAACTACCACTTTACATTCTTGAAAGTCGATTAACGAACAACCACCTATCTTCAAACAGTGACATTTTTTTAAAAAAACTTAACTATTGGGGTAGAGCTAACTATTTTTCAAATGGCAAGATAAATTTTAGCCAATAATTGAGCCTCAGCCATAAGTAGTTGACGTTAAATTTGAAATCATCATAAATTAACCATTTGAGGATACTATATTCTATTTATCAAAGTATGTTCAGATTAATAAATTATCTGCCTAACACCTTCCCTAAAAAATCATCAACGTATTTCACCGTGGCCTCAAACCAAGGATTGAAAAGACAAAAAGAGTGGGGCGAATCTGGAAAAACACGTACTTCCGAATATATTTTATTTTTTTCTAAAATATTAATATAATCCGTTCTTCCAGCGTGCATTCGGTCTTCACGACTATTGAGAAAAAGTGTTGGGGGTGTTTGGGCATTTGCATAAGTGAGCGCCGATGCTTGGTGCCAAATTTTAGGATTTTCAAAGTTGGAATATCCGAACCAATACGTAGCCGCCGAAATACTTTTGCTATCGTCGCCTTCACCTGATTCTGGATGAATAAAAGCTAAAATCCCGTCAATATCTACTACGGCATTTACTTTGGTCGAATGTTCGAGCGTTCCAATATTGCCTTCCAAGGTTGGATTATCACCCGTACAACCCAAAAGTGCAGATAATTGTCCTCCCGCCGAGAAGCCTAAAGTGGCTATTTTAGTGGTATCTGCATGATATTTTTGGGCATTCGCCCTTATCCATCGCAAAGCTGCTTTTAGATCATGGACTCCTGCGGGAAAAAGCGCTTCAGTCGAGAGTCGATATTCAGGTGTGAAACAAACGTAGCCTAAATTTGCCAAATGCTGTGCCAAAGGAATGTGCTGAGCTCTAGTGCCCGTTCGCCAACCACCCCCGTGAATAATCAGAATGGCAGTACGGCTACTTTTAGATTTTTTTCTGGGGAAAAAGGCATCTAACTTTAAAGATCTTTTGCCGATACTTGCGTAAGTGATATTTCTTTCTTCTGAGACTGAGGCGGTTTTTTTGTCCAGTACCCAGCTAATCGGAACATCAGGCAGTGCCTTTTTGATATCGTTATAAGCCTTGTAAGTTGTGTATGAAGTATCGGATTTGCCCGTAATTCCACGGAGGGATTGTGCCTTGATTGAGCAGGTGAAAATGAGCAAAAAAAAGAGGTTAATTTTGTGTTTCATATCTAAAAAAGTGGCTGACTGTAATTTTATACTTGATTCTCAAATCGTAAATGGTTAGCTTTATTAATTCATCATCAAAATCTTCCTAAAACCATGCGAAAAACCATTATTTTACTGCTTTTCCCGCTCTCTATTTTTGCTCAAAAACTAAATCAGACCGATCTGCTTCGTTGTCAGCAACAAGCAAAAAACGTTGAAATTATCCGTGATACTTGGGGAATTCCACACATCTACGGAAAGTCGGATGCGGATGCCGTTTTTGGTTTATTATACGCCCAATGTGAAGACGATTTCAAACGTGTGGAAATAAATTATATCGAAAAATTGGGCAGACTTTCTGAACTTAAAGGGGAAAAAGAATTATACAATGACTTGCAAATTAGATTGTTAATTGATTCTGTCGATGCCATAGCTGATTATAAAAAGGCCGAACCGTGGTAAAAGAAATTGCTCAATGCATATGCAGACGGAATCAATTTTTATCTTCATAAACATCCCGAAGTTAAACCCGCTTTATTGACTCGTTTTCAGCCGTGGTATCCACTTCTATGGACGGATGGTAGCATCGGAGCAATTTCAACGGCGGATATTTCTAATGATGAAATCAAGAAATTTTATTCTGGAAGTCAGTTAGAAGGATTGTCAAAAAGTAAAATGTCGAACGCCTCCGCAGTATTGGGAGATTACCAACAAACAGGCTCCAATGGCTTTGCAATTGCTCCGTCCAAAACGGCTTCGGGGAATGCTATTTTGTACATCAATCCGCACGTAACTTTCTATTTTCGGCCTGAAGTGCAAGTGGTCAGTCAAGAAGGTTTGAACGCTTATGGAGCGGTTACTTGGGGGCAAATGTTTGTTTATCAGGGATTTAACCAGTATTGTGGTTGGATGCATACTTCGAGTAACGTGGACGTAGCGGATATGTACGCCGAAAAAATTGTGAAGAAAAATAATAAAATTTTCTACGAATACGACCAAAAATTACGTCCCGTAACGCAAAAAACCATAACGCTCAAATACCTCGAAGATGGCAAATTAATCACAAAAAATTTTACCACATATTACACCCATCACGGGCCAGTGATGGCAAAAAGAGACGGAAAATGGATTAGTTTGAGGTCGTATAATCGTTCGATGACGAGTTTAGTTCAGTCTTGGAAACGCACCAAAGCCAAAGGTTTTGAGGATTACAAAAAAGTAATGGATCTGAAAGCAAATACTTCCAATAACACCGTTTTTGCGGATGCGAAAGGAAATATTGCGTATTGGCATGGGAATTATGTGCCCGTGCGGGACACCAAGTATAATTGGGGTAAAGTAGTTGACGGCACAACTTCCAAAACCGAATGGAGAGGGTTACACGCCGTAGATGAAACCGTGCATAGTTATAATCCCGTGAATGGTTGGTTGCAAAATTGTAATTCAACACCTTACACCGTTGCGGGAGAAAATAGCCCCAAACGTGCCAATTTTCGACCTTATATGGCTCCCGATGGAGAAAATTTCAGAGGAATTAATGCCGTGAGAGTTTTGAGTAGAGAAAAAGATTATACCATTGATAAGGTGATAGCGGCTGGTTATGATACGTACTTATCGGCTTTTGCTATTTTGGTTCCTGCTATTACGAAGGCTTTTGAAAATTTGCCACCAAGCGATACTTTATACCAAGCCTTAGTCGAACCCATTGCGACCTTGAAAAACTGGAATTATTATGCTGAGGAAAATTCTGTGGCGACCACTTTAGCCATTGAAACGGCTCAAAGATTGAGTGCGCAAATTACGAAAGTTTACGTAGAACAAGGCGAAACCGATCAGGTGGAAAGCACCAAAAGTTTTGCCGCCAATGCCACCAAAGAAGATTTATTATTGCCTCTTTTGAAAACCGTCAACGAGCTAAAAAGTAAATTTGGTACTTGGCAAAAACCATGGGGAGAACTCAATCGTTTTCAGCGACTTACGGGAGATTTTCAAGAAAAATACGATGATAGTCAAGCGAGTTTACCCGTAGGTTTTGCCTCCGCTTTGTGGGGTTCATTACCATCCTACAACAGTCGATATTATGGCACGCAAAAACGCTACGGATTGGGCGGAAACAGCTTTGTTTGTGCCGTAGAATTTGGTAAAAAAATCAAAGCAAAATCTTTATTGGCAGGTGGCGAAAGTGGCAACAAAAACTCAAAACACTTCTCCGATCAAGCCCTCATGTACACACAAGGAAAGTTTAAAGATGTGCTGTTTTATAAAGAAGATGTATTGAAGAATGTGGAGCGGAGGTATTGGGTTGGGGAGTAGGAAATTACTATTTGATAAATATAATAGGTAAAAACTCGTCTGAAAATAATGTTTCAAGCGAGTTTTTTATTTAATTGGGTAAATTATATTGGAATAAGTTGGTAAAAATATACAACATTAATATCTTAAAAAACTACGATATATGAATAAAATAATATGCGATACACATATTTGGTACTATATTGAGGACGGAACAATAGACTTAAAATCTATAAATCCCAAGTATCCATTATGTTCAACTTACCTAACTTTAAATGAGTTATTAGTTATTGACTACCCCTAAATGGTTTAGCGAACCAGAGAGAATTTTTAATGATATTAAAGTGATGTTAGAAAATAGTTCTATTGTACTTTGTCATCCCCAACTTTATGTAAAGAATATTGCTTTTAATCAGGATAACCAAGATTCAGAAATATTAAATCGTCTTAAATTATGTCAAGAAGCCTATACCGATTTCAAGTCTATATCTTCTGAAAAACCAATTTTTACAAAATGGATTGAGGAAGTTAAAAAGCATAAAGACTTTTATGAATCGCTTTGAGAAGATGCGAAAAAATATTCAATGGAGTTGAGAAAACGTGTATTAACTACTTATTTCAAAAAACAGTTTATTGAAAATGGACTAGGTGCAAAAATCCATTTTGAAAACTCTATTACCAATAGCTTTACTTTCTTTTTAGGAGTTGATGTACCAATATCTGCAGAATTAATAAGTCAATTTGAGCCTTGTAATCATGTTAATAATCGCTTTATTAAAGCTGTTATTTCAGAAAAATACATTGTGCAAGAAAATGATTTTTAAAATTTAGACAATCTTTTGTATGTCCAACCCAATGATTTATATCGGACAAAGGAAAAGAGATGGAAAATATTAATCAAAGGGGCTAATATGAGTAAGTATTTGTTTGAAGAATAAATTTCTATCTGGTTCAAGTGTCCTCGCTTAAATTAAATCTAAGAATTTTCAAAAAATCACCTGATGGAAATATACAATGATAATGGTCGCTTTATCTCAATTCTATCTGATTATGGCTTTAAAGCTACTTTTGGTAATGAGGCAAACACGACTTTTTTAAAGAAAGCTCTAAAAGCATTAATTAATGCTCCTATACCAATTAAATCGGTCGAATTTGTCAAAAATGAAATTTCGGCAATCACAATTGACAGTAGAAGTGGGATTTATGATATTGCTTGTATTGACGAAAAGGACAATCATTTTATAGTTGAAATGCAATTAAGTGAATACCCTGAGTTTATTCAACGTATGAAATTTTATGCTTTACATCGTTTTAATACTTTGGTAAAAAAAGGTGAATATAAGTTTGAAAATTTACCTAAAATCTACTGTATTGGCATTTTAGCTCAAAATATTTTCCCGAATATTAATGATTACCACAATATTGCCGTGTTAAGAAATATTCAAAATGAAATTATTGATGACCAAATGACGTTTGTTACAGTAGAACTATCTAAATTTATAAAGACATTAGAAGAAGTTAAGACCGATTTAGACAAACTAATTTATACCATGCAAAATTTACATAAAGTATCTGAGGTTTCACAGTTTCCAAAATTTTGGAACGAAGAATGGCTGAAAAAAGCTATTAGTGAAGTGGATTTACGAGCCATGACAGCCGAGCAAAAATTAGCTTATGAGATGGCAATGTCTGCTAATGCTTTAGCCGTTAAAAATGAGTATAAAAAGATTCAAGCAAGAGAAGAAAAATTTATCCGAAAAATGCTCGCTCAAAATAAATTTACATTAGAAGAAATTGCTGATTTAGCAGAGGTTTCTATTGAATTTGTAGAAAAGATAAAGCAAAAACGCATAGCTGAGAAATAGCTCACAAAATATGAAGCCTACGCTCAAAACGAAGGTTTTATATTTTGTGAGCTATTCACTCCGAAACCTCAAACTTAATACAAAACCGCCTCATCCACCACCGCTGGTAAAGGTCCTTTGGTTACTAATTTCAACGCCGCTAAATTTCCACCTGCATTGGCACAAATTTCTACCGATTTTCCTGCTGTCCAAGCGGTTAAAAAACCCGCCCAAAAAGCGTCTCCTGCTCCTGTGGCATCAATTACGTCGATGGGTTTCACGCCTAAATGAATTTTCTTGGTACCTTTTTCGTAAGAAATCGTTGAGCCGTCGCCTCCCTTCGTGAAACACACTAAATCAGCTCCCATTGCGTGAAAATCTTGAATTACTTGTTCTTCCGAAACCTTGTGTCCGTAAATTCTTTCGGCATCGTCTTCGCTTAATTTTACCAAAGCATTGTGCGAACAATACGCTGAAATCGTCTTCCAAGCTTGTTTTCTATCTGGCCAAATTTGGGGGGCATAATTGGCATCCAAACTCACCCGACAACCCAAAGCATTGGCTCTTTTGGCTGCTTCCACAATGGCAGATTGAGCGGGGTCTTGGCTCAAAGCAAAGCAAGTGGTGTGAAAAATGGCTGATTCCGCCAATAAAGTATCTGGAATATGATGCGACTGAATCATGCGGTCGGCTGTTCTGTAGGCGATAAAATCGGGCGTACCTTTTGTGCGAGACACGATGACAATACTCGTTGGTTGACTTTCATCCGTGGCAACATGACTGATGTCGATGCCCGTTTTGGCCACTTCATTTTTTAGGAAAATACCTAAATTATCATTCCCAACGCAAGAAACAATGGCGGTACTCATACCCAAACGAGCCATATTTGCCGCCATATTGGCTGGACTTCCTCCTTGAAAACGCTCAAAAGCAGATGTATTTAAAATACTTTGCTGAATTTCACTCCCAATCACATCAACTAATAATTCCCCAACGGCGAGCAGTGCGTATTTTTTCATGTATTAATTCAAAAATGAGTTGTTTACGTCCGCAAATTACCGATAAATTCGTTAAATTTAATTTAGATTTCACTAACCTTTCGGACCTAAATCCGGAATAATAATTTATCATCATGAAAAATTTAGCCAAATTGCTTTTTGCATTACTGCTTTTGTCGAGCCCATTTGCTTACGCACGGACGAAACCAAAACCTCAAAAAACTAAAATTATGGACGAGGTAACACTTCGTAAAAAAGCTGAGGTACTGGCTCACAAATTTATTATTGTGGACGGTCACGTAGATTTACCTTATCGTTTGAATGGAAAAATGGAAGACGTTTCTGTACAAACTAAAGGAGGTGATTTCGATTATGTCCGGGCAAAAAAAGGGGGACTTTCTGCTCCTTTTATGTCCATTTATGTTCCTGCCAATTTGCAACAGAAAAAAGGTTTTTCAAAAGCTCTGGCAGATTCCTTGATTGATTTAGTCGAAAATTTAACCAAGCAATATCCTGATAAATTTGCCTTGGCCAAAAGTCCGCAAGACATTGATAGAAATTTCAAAAAAGGATTGATTTCTTTCCCAATGGGAATGGAAAATGGCTCGCCAATAGAAAGCAATTTGGCCAATTTGAAGCACTTTTACGATAGAGGGATTCGCTACATTACGCTCTGTCACGGAGAAGATAATTTTATTTGCGATACCTCTTATGATACTACAAATACTTGGCGTGGACTCAGCCCGATTGGTCGGCAAGTAGTCAGAGAAATGAATCGTTTGGGCATTATGTTGGATTGTTCGCATATTTCGGATGATACTTTTGCCCAAGTAGTTGCCTTGTCCAAGGCTCCCGTAATCGCCTCACATTCGTCTTGTCGCAAGTTTACGCCTGGATTTATCCGTAATGCACCCGATGAATTGATTATAAAGATGGCCAAAAAAGGAGGCGTAATTATGATAAATTATTCTTCGATGTTCTTAGATTCAGTTTCCAATAAAACCAATGAAATAAAGCGTTTGCATCTTAGAGCTTGGCAAAAAGAACATAAGCTCAGCTCCGATTCTCCGGATGCACGATCGTACGAGGCTGAGTATTCAAATGCTCATCCAACGCCCTTGACAACGGTGGAAAAAGTAGCTGATCACATTGATCACGTGAAGAAAATTGCTGGTATAAATCATGTAGGCTTAGGGTCAGATTTTGATGGCGTTGGACCAACATTACCCGAAGGTTTGAAAGATTGTTCAGAAATTCCAAATTTGATTTATGTGTTATTGAAAAGAGGATACACCGATGAGGAAATTGAAAAAATTTGCCATAAAAATGTGTTTCGAGTTTGGAATGAAGTAGCGAGAATTGCTAAAAGTTTCAATCACTAGTTTTGCCTTAAAATTGCCTAAATATTGGCCAGTTTGAATAAAATAAATGGTTCTTAGAAATTCAAATACAACAAAAAAGGCGTTCAAATTAATTTTGAATGCCTTTTTTGTAATTTAATCTAAATTTATTACTCCGCATCTTTAGCCTGACTTGGTAACGTATAAGTGAATTTATTTTCGATAAATTCGTCAATCGCTATGGAGGTTGGTTTTGGTAAACGCTCGTAGAATTTTGAAATTTCGATTTGCTCACGGTTCTCGAAAATCTCTTCTAAATTATCAACGGAAGAAGCAAAATCAGACAATTTATTGTTTAATTCTTCTTTCGATTTCAAAGCAATTTGTCTTGCTCTTTTAGAAATAATTGCTACGGCTTCGTATGTATTGCCACCAGCGATTTCCGCTAATTCAGCCACGTTTCTGGTAATGATTGATGGATTTGTTGCCATTTTATATTTTTGGTTTTAGGTGTTTGGTTTTAGGTATTCGTTTCAAGGTTGATTGTAAATTAGTTACTTGCAAAATGCAAATTCGCTAATCAATAACTCCTAACTGATAATCCCTAATTCCTAAACCCCTGGTTTACTGTTTGTCAGCCGCCCCAACTTTGGTAGTGTTTGATTTTTCTTTATCACGTAAAGCCTTATAATCAGCTTCTAATTTTGCTATTCTTTCACTCTCCCTAACACTCACGTCATATAATTTTTCTGCTTTTTTCAAGAAATTACTTTGAGGATATTTATCAAACAAAAGCTGATAATAAGTAATTGCCTCATCAAAACGCTCTTTTTGCTTAATTTCAATGGTGCTCTGTGCCAAATTGTATTGTGCTAGCACTTTCAAAAAAGCCATTTCCTCGTTATAGTTAGAATCAGGATAATCTTTCTGAAAATTATTTATTTCAATAACCGCTGATTTTAAAGTAGCCACGTTGAAAGCACTTGTTTTTAAGTATAACTTTGCTTTTTCGTAACCTTTTCGTTCCAATTTTACCCGTAGTGCTTTTATAATATCCGAAGCTTCGTCCCTAAATTTACTATCTGGATTATTATTAATAAAACTTTGTAACTCGTTTATGGCTGTAATCGTTCCACTTTGATCTAAATTGAAGTCAGGCGAATTTTTGTACAATGAATAGGCAGACATATAAACCGCTTCTTCATAATATTCACTGCGAGCGAAAGTTTCAGCGAAACGTTTGAAATGAAAATTTGCTGTTTCGTAACTTCCAGTGTGGTAATCACAATAAGCTTGATAGAAAGTAGCGATTTCTTGCTGGTCTGTCCCCGTTAAAATTGGCAATAACTCCTCAAAAAGTATACTCGCCTTGTCATATTGACCTTTCTTGAAGTATCTGACAGCAGCGGCATATTTTTTCTTTTCGTCAGTCATTTTTCTGACCTTCTCGAAGTTACTACAAGAGGCTAAGGTTACTGCAATGAGTATAAATAATAAAAGTATATTGGTTCTGTACATAGGAAGGCAAAGTTAAGGTTTTTTTGGTAGATTGAAAATCACGCTTGCAACTATTATCAAATTTCGTAATTAAAATGATGAAAACTGGAAGAAGATCGGGAAGTTTAACAAAATTTAACATCAATAAAATACGGTTAAGGTTTCGGATCTAAGAATTTTACAAATTAAAATTGTCAATGCTAAATTTTGAAAAACATGCCCTTGATCTTTTACGATTCATAAAAACCTAAGCTAAAACCTACCACCTTTTTTTGGAAAAATGCGAATCGGGATAAAATAGCTGCAAGAATCTGATTATAACCAAGAAGAAATGATTCAGTTTATGGAAAATTCGAAAATGGTATCAGGTGGCGCCGATAGTTCTTCTGAATTGTTAGATACACCTCATGATCCTGACTACCCCATCGTTGACATTAAAAAAGCATTGAAAAGGTGTTTAAAAAAACCGGAAAATTGGAGTGGTAGCTGAGAAAGAAGAACTCACTCAAAGCGAAGCCTTCCTTCTTATGGATCAATTTTTATCAATGCCCAACCGTCATTTTAGTTTCCGTTAAATCCGAAATATTTCCTGATTTTAAAAACATCGTAGCAGCTGCGGCTATCAGCAAAAGTACACCCCCAAAAGCAACGGCCTTACTTGGGTCGTTATCTAAAAACGTTCTAAGAATATAACCAAACGTTAAAGTTTGAATTAACATCGGAATTACAATCATCATGTTAATGATGCCCATGTAGACCCCATAACGCTCCTTTGGAATTGCCGATACAACCATCAAATAGGGAATTCCCATCATACTCGCCCAACCAATTCCAAAACCCGTAATGGCTGGAAACAGCAAATATTTGTTTTCTATTTGAGAAAAAGCCAAGAATCCCAAACCTGCTAAAATCAAACAAAAAGCGTGTACCAATTTTGGAGAATATTTTTTGGCAAAATAAACTAAGCTAAAAGCTACCAAAAACATCACCACATTATACCAACCATTTACTAAACCCGTCCAACTCACAGCTTCACCGTATAATTTTGGATTATCTTTTGGCGTGGTATGATAAACGGTCAAGGCAATACTTTTGGAAGAATTTTGCCAATAACAAAATAAAGCGTACCATTGAAACAAATACACCAAAGCCAATTGCCACATGACTTTGGGCATGTCTGAAACTGCTCTCAAAATATCATTAAATGGTGAAAGTATGCTTATTGGATTGGCTTTCATCTTCTCCAACTCTTCCTTTGAAGGTGGAATTTCGAGGGTTGTTTTCGTACTCCACCAAATTGAACCAATCGAACAAACTGACCCTAAAAAGAAGGACGCATATACCCAAGTAGGTAATGAACCGGTTTTTCCAATAAAAATCATGGGGAAAAAAAACAAAGAAAGATTAGACAGGGTTTGCCCTAAACCCGTAAAAAAACTCTGTGCTTGAAAACCCGTTGGTTGTTGCGTAACATCTAATTTATCGGCAATAAAGGCTCTGTATGGTTCCATCGCAGTATTATTTCCTACATCCAGAATCCATAATAAACCCGCCGCCATCCATAAAGAACTGCTGAAAGGGTATAACAATAAAGCTAAACTGCACGTAATTGCTCCTATTAAAAAGAAAGGTTTTCTTCGACCAAAGGGTTGAGACCATGTTCTGTCGGACAATGCTCCGATGATGGGCTGAACCAAAAGACCTGTCATAGGACCCGCCAAATTTAAAAAAGGAATTTGGTCTGGATTTGCGCCCAGGAAATCGTATATTGGATTAACTGCGCTTTGTTGAAGCCCAAAACTATACTGAATACCCAAAAAACCGACATTCATATTGATAATTTGGGAAAACGTTAGAAGTGGTTTTTTCATAAATTTTGTTTACTAAAAATGAATTTTCTGTTTCACAATATTAATAAATAATTGACTTTTATAAAGATGAAGCCAGATTTTTCTTTTGGGCTGCTTAAAGCGCACGGATTTAACGAATTAAAAATGGGTCGCACAAACGATTTTAAATTTCACTTATTTTGCCAAAAAATTTAGGGAATATTACTTTTGATAAAATAAATAAAAATCAGTACCCAATCCCTTTCATTCGTGTTGAATCACGTTGAATCCTTTATCTTTGAACTATGCTTCTTTTAACTTTTATCTTTACGTTTTTTGCGCACAATCTGCTACTTCAAGATGCTGATAGTATGCTGGTTATTAAAAAAATAAATATTTTTGGGAACAATCAAACCAAAACCCCTATTATTCTACGAGAATTGGATTTGGTAGAAGGTGATTCCATAAAAAAACTAGATTTAGATAAGCGTTTAGATCTTAATCGCAGAAAGTTAATAAATACTAATCTTTTCGTCACGGTTGAGATAAAAACTGTTCAAACTATTGACAATCAGATTATTATTGACCTTAAACTGCTAGAACAATGGTATGTGTTGGGTTATCCTATCTTTCAAATTATTGATAGAAATTATGCAGAATGGTGGCAAAGGGGAGCTGATTTAACCAGAACGACTTACGGAATTGATTTGATTCACGGTAATTTTAGAGGAAGAGCCGAGCGAATAAATCTTCGTCTCGAAACAGGATTTACCCAGAGAATTGATTTTGGGTATCGAGTTCCGTACATGGACAAAGCCCAAAAAACAGGCGCAGGATTTAGTTTATCCTACTTAACCAATAAAAATCTTGCGTTCAAAAGTTTTTATGATACGCTATTTTACTTTAAAAGTCCATCGGATATCTTGAGGAAGCGCTTCTCTGGAGCGATCTTTCTGAAAAAAAGGGTTGGATTTTATGATTTTCATACCCTCGAATTAAGGTATAACAGCAATTCAATTGCGGATACAATTGCCAAACTAAATCCTGATTATTTCTTAAACAGTCGAACTGCTCAAAAATACTTTCAACTGAGTTATTATTTTAATTACGATTTTCGTGATAACGTAGCTTATCCTTTGCGTGGCAGACGGTATGAACTGATAATCAATAAATTAGGGATCTTGCCAAACGATGATATTAATCAATTAGAAGTTGCGGGAGGATATTCTTGGTATAGACCTATTACGAAAAAGCTCTTTTACGGATTGAATCTCAGAGCCAAAATATCTTTCCCAGAAAAACAGTCATTTTATAATACTCGTGGATTAGGCTATTTTCAGGAATTAGTTCGTGGTTATGAATTATACGTCGTGGATGGAAATTCTTTTTTTTTGGCAAGAAATAACTTGAAATATCAATTATTGAATCGTAAAATTCACTTTAAATTCCTCAAAATAAAACAATTTAATACCGTGCCAATAGGTATTTATCCCAATGTTTTTCTGGATTATGGCTACGTGCAGAGTTTTAATACAATCGAAAGTAGAAGTAGATTGGCGAATCGTTCACTATATGGTGGAGGTTTTGGACTGGATGTCGTCACTTATTACAATTTGGTAGTTCGTTTTAATTATTCCTTTAACGATAGGAAAGAGAGGAATTTTGTATTTAGTATTGGAAGGGAGTTTTAATTCTATTTATAAATGATGAGTTATGATAATTAGTAAAAGAAATGTGAATTATAGAACTTATAATTTTAAATTTAATTCTTTTTTAACGGATGTCAAACCGTCGTAAAAGACAAAAGGAGACGTTAAAAACGTCCCCCTGTGCAAATTAATAGTTCTACACCTATTATCTTAAATATCTTTATTGATCGGGGCTTAAAAACTCGGGGCAACAAGGGTTGCCCCCGTTTCCTAAATACCTAACCACTAATTTCTTTTGATTATTGTGCTTTCACATCACAATATTAACTAATTAATTTCTAAATTCCTTGAACAATACTTATTTTTTCTAATTTTTTTTTTCACTCCTTGGTTTACCTCAATTACTTTTCTTATTTCAGTTGTTTTAATTATTTTTATTGAACCACCAACTGAGTTAAATAGTTCAGATTTAAAGCGGATAATTTTTGAACTATTACTAATAATCTAGTGATTGATTCAATCAAAAATCTTTTATATTTCTTGAAAGGCAGTTTTTGCCAATATTTAAAAAGATCTTTTTACAATTTCTGATTGCTCAAAGATGACTACTATCTTTGAAAGCTAAAAAAATGTTGTCTTGCTTGAAATCGGAAATAATTTACTTTTTTCATTAAAAAACGCATTTTCTAGCGTGTTTGCATGAGCATTTCTTTTAAAATTTGAAACGCCAAAAGTTTTTACCATAGTCAAGGTTGTTAGCAACCTAGTTTTTAGTTTAGTCCCATAAACATGACCTACCCTTTGAGAGGTAAAGATCTCAAATCTGTCAAAGTTGATTTGAAGGAAACAATTACTAGATGAGTGGATATTTCTAAACGATATTCTCATGAATTGCCTTTGCAACGGCTTCTGTCTGCGAATGAACGTGCAACTTGTCATATATCTTTTTAATGTGAGATCGCACAGTGTCGATACTAATACCACATTTATCGGCAATCATTTTATAACTATTTCCCTTAACTAATAAATTTAATATTTCTGTTTCACGTTCTGTTAATTTATAAGAAACATTGTCAGCAACTCTTGGCTGTGGAGGTAACATCTGTAAAACCTTACGGGCAACACTCGACGTCATGGGGGCACCACCATTGTGAGCATCAATTATAGCTTCTAAAAGTCTTACAGGAGGCGTTCTTTTTAGTAAATATCCGACTGCTCCTGAACAAATTGACTCAAAAATATTTTCATTATCTTCAAAAACCGTAAACATCAAAACGTTTACGTGAGGCGCAATTTGTTTGATGATTTTCAAACCTTTTAGGCCATTCACAACGGGCATATCAATGTCCATTAAAACAATATCTGGGTGGAGTTCAACCATTTGTTCTGCGATTCGCTCACAATTCACAAATGCGCCAATCAATTCAAACCCTATTGAACCACGTAATAATACTGAAAGGCTTTCTCTTAAATCAGGATTATCTTCGTAAACTATTATTCGTATGACGGATGAATTCATTTGATTGACATTTTTTTTACATAACAATAGTACAAATTTTTTTATGGTTTCAGTATAACATGATCGGGTGATATTTTGCAAGCACACTGTTTTTGTCAGTTTACGCACGGAAAGCTTATTGCGTTAACAGTTATAGATTAGAAATAACAGAATAGAGTTAGTTTTGCTATTTTTTTGATAATATTGCAGTCATAATATGTATTCATGAGAAAAAAGAAAACTACCATTAAGTTTTATTAATTGGATTCAAAGTCTTTTTCTATTGTTCCCTGTTATTTGTATGAGGTTGCAAACTATTTAATTCCTTAATCCGTGAAAAATACTAATGTTTACTGGGTATTATTTATACTCATATTGGCTCAAATGTCTTGTAAGGACAAAAAACAAACTTTTGAACATACCTCCGTTGCGGTAGATTCAACGTCCCAAGTTCCTGCTTTTAAAGAGTATAGTGAAGTTTTTAGGGCAATTCTCAAAACGGATTTTGGAATGGTTCGAGGTTTAAGCATTGGCGACGAAATGAAATCAATCGTGGAATCCGCTCCGCTTTCAGAAACACAACCTAATGATGGGAAAAGTTATACCGAATATTTTGACGATACCGACCTTAATTTTGCAGACATTCTCTATGTAAATAACTCAGAAAATAAAATTGGGGCTATTTCTATTGATGTTTTCATCGAAAAACAAACTTCCGTCGATAGCCTAATGAATGAATTTAAAGTTTATTTTGATAAAAAATATGGACAAGGAAAAGGGATTTCAAAAATGACCATTTGGAAATTAGCTGGATCAAATAATGAATTACTTCTTCAGAACGTGAGCACCGCAAAAGACCCCGGTTTAAAGATTATTTTTGCAAAAATTAGCGATAAACTTTTGCAGTAAAATTAATCGATGATTTTCTGTCTTGTGGTGCAATAAACAGATTATAGCGCTGTAGGTACTTCGAAACTACCGTTGAAAAATGGTAGTTTTTTTGTTTAAAAAATACATGATGTAAAATTTTAATATCGATATTTGGAACTGGAAAACTAAGGCAAAGTTTGTGACTTTTAATAACACATAGAGATGAAAAATTCGGTTAAACATCTCAACATCCCCATCCTGCCGCAACGGTTGATTGCCTTTTTTTAGATTTGATGGACAGAATCTAAAAGTCAATCTTATTCAACGAAAAATCGATCCGTTTGTAAAAAAGTGGACTTTGATAGGCGTATTTGTCGTTGAAACTGAATCCCTAAATGGGGGTTTGGGCTTAGGTTTTAGGGGTTAAAAAGGAAATCCATTTTATATTTTCTTATCAAATACTGAACCCCAACATCCATAGCCAAAAACCTTTAAAATATGAAAAAAATAATAGAAATAGGCGTTATCGTTGGACGTTTTCAAGTGCCTGAGTTGCCCGTTGGACACTTAGAATTAATTCAAAGAGTGATTGATAATCATAAGCGAGTGGCGATTTTCTTAGGCCTTACACCCGGATTAGTTACTAAGAAAAACCCCCTTGATTTCATAACTCGCAAGGAAATGATTTTGAAAGTATTTCCTAACATTAACATTTTATCCTTGCCCGATAAAGCCAATGATTCCGATTGGAGTTTGGAATTGGATAAACGAATTAGAGAAATTTTCCCGCTAGGTGAGGCGCTTTTATACGGCGGTCGAGATAGTTTTAAAGCTGTTTACACGGGAAGTTTTGAAACGATAGAAATTGAAAAAATTGCTAATTCTTCGGGTACGAAAATGCGAAAGGAGGTAAGTCTGGAAACCAAAGCAAGTCCTGATTTTCGGGCAGGGGTAATTTTTGCAGTTAATAACCAATATGCAAAAGTTTTTCCTACCGTAGATGTGGCCATTATGCGTGGGGATGAAGTGCTTTTAGGACGGAAATCTCATCAAAATCTATTTAGATTTATAGGTGGTTTCGTTGATCCAAGTGATGATAATTTTGAGCAAGCCGCCCAAAGGGAAGCCCAAGAAGAAACGGGCCTTGAAGTCGGAAATTTGCAATACGTTGGCACCGCAAGAATTGACGATTGGCGATATAGACACGAAATAGATAAAATTATAACTACCTTATTCACCGCTGATTATGTTGCGGGAAATGCCACCGCTAAGGATGATATTGCTGAAATTAAGTGGTTTAAAATCAATGATTTAACAGCGGAGGATTTCGTGGTTGAACATCGGGTTTTGTGGGGATTGTTGAAGGGAAATAAAATTTAAAACTTTAAAAAATGCAACCAAACATTATGCTTTTGACTGATAGCTACAAGCTCAGCCACTACAAACAATATCCTTCGGGCACAAGTCAGATTTATAGCTATTTCGAGAGTCGTGGAGGCGAATTTGAGGGCATAACTTTCTTTGGTTTACAGTATTTGTTGAAAGAATATTTGCAAGGCAAAGTGGTAAGTCAAGCTAAAATTGATCGAGCCGCCAAGCTGTATGCGGCTCATTTTGGCAATTCAATGCTGTTCAATAAACAAGGTTGGGAATATATTTTACATACCCACAATGGGCATCTACCTATCCGTATAAAAGCAGTGCCAGAGGGAACGGTTATTCCTACGCATAATGTGATGTTGACCATCGAAAACAACGACCCAAATTGCTTTTGGCTGACTAATTTCTTGGAAACTTTACTGCTTCAATTATGGTATCCTTGCACCGTTGCCACGATTAGTAGAGAAGTTAAAACCCTAATTGCCAACTATTTAACCGAAACAGGCGACCCGACAACGATAGATTTCAAACTCCACGATTTTGGATTTAGAGGCGTGAGTAGCGTTGAAAGTGCTGGTATTGGTGGGGCGGCTCATTTAGTTAATTTTATGGGAACTGACACAGTTGCTGCCTTAACTTTCATTCAAGAATATTATAATACTGACGGAATGTTTGGGTTCAGCATTCCCGCCGCCGAACACAGCACGATTACGAGTTGGTGCAAAGAAAATGAGGTGGATGCGTACCGAAATATGCTAACGCAATATCCCGAAGGATTAGTGGCGGTGGTGAGTGATAGTTACGATATTTATAATGCCTGTGAACACCTTTGGGGAGAGGTTTTAAAGGCGGACATTTTGGGAAGAAATGGCACCTTGGTTGTTCGTCCAGACAGCGGAGAACCGAAGGATGTTGTCTTGAAATGTACGGAGATTTTGGGCGATAAAATTGGCTTTACCGTCAACGAAAAAGGCTATAAAGTGCTAAATCCAAAAATTAGAATTATTCAAGGTGATGGCGTGAATTACGAAAGCATCGGTAAGATTTTGGAACATTTGAAAATAAACGGTTGGAGTGCTGATAATGTTGGTTTTGGGATGGGTGGGGCATTATTGCAAAAAGTACACCGAGACACCCAAAAATTTGCCTTCAAATGTAGTTGTGCCACCATCAATGGCGAAGACCGAGACGTGTATAAAGACCCGATCACCGACCATGATAAAAAGAGCAAAAGAGGTAGGTTGAAATTGGTGAAAGAAAACGGAAAATACAGTACAAAAGCCCTCCACGAAGACGGAGAGGATATTTTGCGAACAGTTTTTGAAAATGGAGTAATTTTGGAAGAGATTGATTTTGAGGAGGTTAAGGGTAATGGTTTGAAATAAAAAATGATTTCAACCTTTGTTTCATCGTTGGAGTTTTCTCCGACGGCTTTTTCGCAAACAGCAGTCTAAATATCCACAAATAATAAAATTCATTATTTCACAAAACTAAATTTTAACCACAAATATGCAAAAGCTATCTATCATCTTTACAATGCTGTTTGTCAGCACATTCGCATTTTCTCAGAAATTAACCCAAAAAGTTTTTGAAGGAACGCTTAATAAAAAAATACCCGTAATCGTTACCCTCACCTTCGAAAACAATTTGATTACGGGTAGTGTGGTGTACAAAAAGCAAGGTATTCCTATCGATCTGATGGGAAGGATAGACCTTGATGGCACATTATATTTCACCGAATTCCTTAAAGATGGTCATATCACTGGGTCGTATAATGTTACGCTGAATGATGAATTAATGAGTGGTAGTTGGTTTGATGTAGGTAAAATAAATGCAAAAGAATTATCCGTCTCGTTGAAAAAAATAGCTGAAACCACGGTGCCTAAAATGGCAATTCCTGATGTTACCGGTGCTTACCGCTTTTTTTATGGAAATGATGGCGGGAGAAATCCATTAAGTAGCGCTTTGGATGTTCAACAAATTGGGAAAGATAAGATTGCTATTCGTTTAAATTGTGTTTCGGCTGGGCCTTCTTACAATATCGCAACGATTGATAAAACTATAATTCAATTAACTGGTAATCAAGCAGTTTATAATATTGGAAATTGTAAATTCAGTATTACGTTTCTTGCAAATGGCGCTAATGTAGAATACTTAGCTGATGGGTATGAATGTGGTTTTGGCAATAATGTAGGCGTCTCGGGAAACTATCTTAAAATCAATGCTTTGAAGCCCACATTTTTGAAAAGGGAATAGCCCAAATTATTCAAACGTACCATATTTTCATAACTACCGCTAAATAAATCCTAACCCAATTTAGACCCATGCGGTGATGAATATTTTTAAACCTATTTCGCAGTCTGACGAAGCGCTTTTAAAAGGAATGGTCGGTGATGGAATTCTTCAAAGAACCACCGAAAACAGACTTCATGAACAATATTTTTACTTCATCAAAGCGGCAACTTTTAAGTACAAAATTTCGAAAGATGTAGTTGACAGTGTATATACTTACACGATTCAGGCATTTAGCCAAAACGTTAAAAAACAATCGTTTTGAGGGAAAATCTGCCATAAAAACTTATCTGTATCAAATATTTTCTGATAAATGTGTTTACTTTATTCCCATAACAACGACTAACAAAATGAGTGTCCATGAAACCCAACCGATGCAAGATTGGGTTTTGAATATGTTTGATGATACTAAAAATGCTTTACAAAAACTTATTTCTGAACACTAAGTAAACATTTTGAAAGAGAAAGTTAAATTGTTAGGTGAAAAATGTCAGCGAATGTTGATGGCTTGAAGCGATGGATCTTCCGATCGTAAAATTGCAGGAGCATTGGGGTATCAGACTGCAAACGTAGCCAAAGTAAGTCGTTAGCGTTGTATGGATAGATTGAAAGTGTTGTATAAAACGGGGTGATGAAAAATGAAACATAAATTATATTAAGATGATTTTGAAATACAAGAGACAATATTAGCTATATTTTTTATCCCATGGTTTATCAATAATTGCCAAAATACGAATCAGGTAAATTTTAACATCACTCTTAGGACAAATTGAAAAATATATAAACGACAAAATGAGTCTTTCCGAAAGAAAAGCTTTTGAAAAACTCTAGCTTACCGACGAAAAATTGTTGAATGAATGTGCTTTTCATGGGCACGTAAAAATGGCAAAGCGAGCAATTGCCTAGGAAAAAAGAAAAGTGGAATTATAGTCAATACGAAAAGAAATAGCCAATGATTCTTACGGAAAATTAAAGCAAATGATTTGGATTTCGGGTATGGCGGCTTCAGTAGTGTTTGGCTAAGGGTTTTGGTGGTTTTTCCTCGACATATCCGCTTAGTCCAGCGGAATAGGCTAATCACTACATGCACGAACATTTCCAGAATTTTCCCTTGATATTGTACGGAATTGCGGATAGTTTGCCAACGGGTTTACGTTTATTAAGTGAGCAAAAACTGTTTCCAGCTCAAGCCATATTTTAGGAAATTTGACCAAGAAAAAATGTGGATACCGAGGACATAAAGTAGGCAGAAATTACGGCCTTCCGCTTGCAACAGTTCGATAAAGCAATTGACTATTTTCAAGCACTTTCGTATCAGAAAAATTTGTTTTCAAAACCTGGAAAATTTTATGAAGCTTTGGTTTTGATGAAACATGAACTTATTCATAAAAAAGAAGTAGAACCGCTACGTAAAGAAGTGATTGACAATAACTTGGAGGGAAGTCAGGAAGAGAGAAAATTAATTGAAAGTTAGCGGTAGGCAGTAATTAGTAAACAGTTACCAGTAGAAAAAAGATGCCTATTTGGAACTAAGAATTACAATTCGGCATTTTGATAACTGATAACTGATAACTGATAACTGATAACTGATAACTGATAACTGAAACTAATTAAGAAAGATCACTCCAACGATAGGCCTCAATTAGTTTCATTTCACCTTCTTTGCCCTTGATAGAATTACCGTGTTCCATGCCCAAAATAAATTCTGGTCTATTGGTAGCGTTGGCTTTTTCGGCAATATGTTTGAAAAGATATTTATAATTTACTTCTCCAGAAGTTGGCTCATTACGTCCCGGCTCATCGCCAATCTGAAAGTAGGCAATTTCGTCCCATGCCCAATCCATGTGTTGAGTCATTCTTCCTTCATTTCTTTGCATGTGCCACATATCGAATAAAATTTTGCAAGCTGGACTGTTAACGGCTTTACAAATCATGTAAGTTTGGTCAGAATTACGAAGAAACAAATCGGGATTATCAGAGAGTGGTTCAAGCACCATGGTTAAATTGTGCGGTTCCAAAATGGCAGCCCCTTGTCGCAAAGATTCAATCACATGAGCGGTTTGAATGCCGATGGGCAAATCTCTTTGAAAATTTCCGGGAACGACCGTCATGTATTTTGCATTACAACGCTTGGCAACTTCTACGGCTTCACGGCATTTCGTCAAAAATTTACTTCGCCATTCTTTATCTCCCGAAGCAAGCGTACTTTTGGGAGGCCAATTGTCAAAACCAACCACAAAAACGCCCATCGACATCCCTAATTTTGCCATTGTTTCGCCAATTTTAGACTGTAATTCGGGCGATTTTCCCATCATTCCATTATCTTCCAAAGCCCGAAAACCCATTTCGTGCATGAATTTCAATTGGTCTATTTC
>Ga0114959_10000210_pt1 | contig 56237 bp, 61 predicted proteins | sample C_130625_EF_Meta_FD_87317 | JGI IMG/M metagenome (GOLD analysis project Ga0114959, IMG submission 87317) | Freshwater microbial communities from Lake Croche, Canada to study carbon cycling - C_130625_EF_MetaG | ecosystem: Environmental > Aquatic > Freshwater > Lake | place: Lake Croche, Canada...
ATTCGACTATAATCTGCCCGATGGCGGATGCGGTTGCGATTTGGAAAGAAACCTTGCCCCAGGTCATGAACAATGTGACGGGGCGAGGCGTTTGGGCGGCCCTCAATGCCGTGCGCCCCATCGTATTGGATGAAAGCACCCTGGTTTTAGGCTTGGCGAGTGAAGACGCTGAGCTGGCGGGGCACCTTCGGCTTCCCCAAACTTCCCGCATCATCGAAACCTTTGCCGGAAAAGTTTCGGGACTCACTCTCCGAGTCCGCATTATCGACGGGATCACCGCCGAGGACTATGACCGGGCAAAGCGGCGTGACGCCGAGCGACGCCGACTCCAGGATGCCGAGTTCACCAAAATGCGAGCCGAGCTGGAGGCGCGCACCAGCTGGGACACGATTTATGAGCAGATCAGCCGAAAGTTTGCGGCGATGCCCAATAAATCGCTGGCCCAGAACCGGGCACGATTTTATGATGAAGTTATCTCCGTGGTATCCGATGCTCACCAATCGATGAGCGAGACCGATGACATGAACGAGCGAAACTTCGCCCGTTGCATCGAACGGATTGCGCAGTACAGCGATATTCCCAGCACCCTGGTGGCGGTAGACGTCCTCCGCCGGGCTGGCGAAATTTGACCGACCCTCATCCGTCCACGACGGCAGTTATTCTGGGGTCTGGAACGAGTAATGGCGTGCCAATGCTGGGTCATCATTACCCCCCGGGCTACTTGGAAGATCCCCGCAACCATCGCACCCGGAGCGGATTGTGCCTTCTTGGGCCGACCGGCAACCTCCTGGTTGATTGCTCACCCGAGTTGCGCCTGCAAATGACGCGAGAGCAAATTTACGACGCCGATGCCGTATTGATTACCCATACCCACGCCGACCACGTGATGGGCATGGATGACCTGCGCAGCCTTTGCATGAAATACGGGCGGGACATGGTGGTTTATGCCTTGGCGAGGCACCACGCCGACATCCAGCGAATATTCCCATACGCATTTCGCGAAGCCGCGCCAGGCATCGCCGTTCCTCGGTTTGATCTGCGCCCGGTGCCGAATCCCATCAACGTAGGGGGAATGTCGGTGTCTACTTTTCCGGTGGATCACGGTCGGGAGCAGACCGTGGCCATTCGCGCCGGCGATTTTGCTTACATGACAGATGTGAGCAACATTCCTCACGATCGTTACGAACGGCTCCATGGTTTAAAGACACTGGTCATCGATGCCGTTCGGCGCGCTCCGCATCCGAATCACTTCAACTTTGACCGGGCACTTTTGGAAGCGGAGAAGATTGGGGCGGAAACTACCTACCTAACCCATCTCTCGCATGATTACGACTTTGCGGCCACCGAACGGGAGTTGCCGCCGAGGGTCCGGCTGGCGTTTGATGGCTTACGGATAGGGATCAGCGGTGCCGTTTCCTAATCTATCGGCTTAACCTTCATAATATTGAGGGACGATAGTCTCCTTTTCGGTTACGGGACGATGGCACGATACCGGCTTGGAGTTTGTTGTAACCTTAGGCCCGACGCTTGTGCGGGCTTGATGGTAGAAAAAATCATCCTCAACGGAGAATATAGACGCGTGAATCAGAAACTAATTTGGATGTTGCCCTTGGCCGTTGGCCTCATTACTGGATGTAACCAGGGTGGAGGAGGAGGCGGAGCCGGTGACTCCACGGTTGCGGTGGTTAATGGAGCCGAGGTTTCTGAGAAGGATTTCCACGCCTACCTGGAACGCAAGCGCACCGTTCAGGTCGCCACTCCCGACGGTCAGATCGCTACGCTGCAGGTTGCGGGCCTACTGGGTCTTCAGGGCCTTCAGGACATGGTGAACCGGGAGATCTTGATTCAGATTGCTAAGGACCAGAACGTGATGCCGGACGACGCCGCGATCAAGAAAGAGCTGGATTACCAGACCAAGCGAGATCCTAAGTTCGTAAAGCGGCTCAACACCGCCGGTCTCAGCCTGGATCAGATTAAGCGAGACTTATCTTTGGACCTTGCCCGCTTTAACGTTGTCACAAAGGGCATTACCGTGACGCCAAAGGATGTTGACGACTTTATCAAAAACAATCCCAAGGCGTTTGAAACCCCGGCGGCCGTGGATCTTTACTGGATCGTGTTGAACGACCCTAAGAATAAGGCTGCCGTAGATGCCGACCTGAAAGCCGGCCAGCAGTTCCCGGTCGTCGCCGGTCGGTATAGTGTCGACCCAGCCGCAAAGGCGACCAGCGGTCAGTACCCGCGAAGGCAGGAGAATCAGCTACCGCCCAAGTTGCAGGAGCTGGTAACAAGCATGAAGCCCGGCACCGCCTCGAAGTGGTTACAAGACGGAAGCAACAGTCTGAAATTCTTCCTGCAAAGCCGAACCCCGGCGGGCAAGATCAAGATCGACGACACGATCCGGGAAGCCGTTCGGCGTCAGTTAGCGGAGCAGCGCGGAAGCCAAGGCAACGACCTTAACAAGACTTTGCGCGACCGACTGAAGACGGCCAAGGTAGACATCAAGATTCCTTACATGAAGGAAGGTTGGAAGAGCCTGATGGAAGCCCTGAAGCAGCAGGATGCCTCGGCCGCCGCTCCCGGTACTGCTACCGGCGCCGGCAACTAATCGAACAAAAATCCCCCATCGACTCGTGGAGTCGATGGGGGATTTTTGTTTTCAGGCAGACCGTTTAGGCGGTTACCGGGGCCAGAACGCGTTGGTGGAGAATCTCGCACTGGTCGGCCGAGAATTCGTCGGTGGCCACATAGGCTTGGAGGGCTTCGCGGAGACCCGAGAAATCGGGCGACTGCCAAGTGCCTAGCGGCGGTTGTTGGGAATCCAGCTTAACCAGCGAGATTCGATAACTCGGATACCGCTCCGCGGCGGCGAGCCCGTTCTTGATCAAATCGGGAATCGAGGTGAAGACCCCTAGCACCATCGAGTCGTGGTCGGCATTGACCCCTTCTGTTACCCAGTACAACTTTCTAAACATCATTGTTAGTTCTTCCCGGTACGGTGGGCATCCACCGCGCCGTACTGGTTAGATTACCGGTCACGGGAGACCGATAGGGAGCATTTGTCCCACGCGAACGCGGGACAATCCGAAAACTGCCGGGTATTTACGCGTCCCACACGAACGGTTCGGCATCGGTGAGGATGCGTCCCTGCTCGTCGATTGCCTTTTCCAGATATTCCGGAAGCGTAAAGCATGCTTGGTGGAAGCGACCGGTGTAGTACTTCGGCTTCACTCCGCGGGCGGCGTGGCGGGCTTCGATCTCTTCACGGGTCAGCGCCAGCGGGTCGTGCTTCTTACTGGCGAGGACAAATCCCCACGGTTGGAAGAAGGTGTTGACCATGCCGTAGTAGCCCGCGACGTGCGGGAAAACTTCTTGCAGGGTTTTGATGCAGCTGACCATACAGGCCGGATAGTTTTCGCTGGCGGAACCGGCTTGGAGGGCCAAGACGCCATCGTCGCCCAGGGCATCGAAGCAGATTTGGAAATACTCCTTGGTGAAGAGCATTTGTCCTGGGCCATCTTCGTGCGGGTTCGGGAGGTCGCTCAGGATGACGTCCCAGTTGTTGCCCTTTTCGCGGACTAACCAGCCCCGAGCGTCTTCGTGCAACAGCGTGGTGCGCGGATCTTCGAACGCGCCCTGATGCCACTCGGGCATGTGAACCTTCACCATGTCGACGAGTTCTTCGTCGATGTCGATCATGGCGGCCTCGGTGACCGTGTTGTGGAAAAGCGCTTCGCGCAGAGTTGCGCCCTCACCGCCGCCGCAGACCACCACTCGCTTGGGGTTCGGGTGTAGCGTCATGGCCGGCTGGCTCATGCACTCGTGGAAAATGTATTCATCCAGCAGCGAGGTTTGGATGTTGTAGTCCAAGAACAAGGACTTGCCGAATCGCGGGACGTTGGCGATTTGGTACGTCTGGTACTGGGTCTTGCCTTCCAGGAGCATCTTCTCGACGCGGTACTGCCAAATGGCGGCGGAAGTATGAGTTTCGTTGATAAAGATGCCGGTGGCGTCGCTGGACATGAACCCCTAGTTTACTTTCCGGGGGCGGTGACGGGATTCAGGAGAGTAGTCGCGAGTTCGGGGAAGACTTTGGCTTTTCGCCGGGTTTGGTTGTAGATATTTTCGGATTTGCGGGGTTCAAGTGATTTCAACGTGTGTCAACCATCAAGTTGCCTTTAAAAACGGACATAATGACTCTTGGGATTATGTGCCCTCGCTCAGAATATCGGTCGCGAGCACTACGGGCATTTTCGCTCCTTGAGCTGCTCGCCGTTATCGTTATCATTGGAGTTTTAGGAGCGATTGTATTTCCGATCGTCGCATCGTCGAAGAAGTTGGCACTACGGACACAATGCATTTCGAACTTGCGTCAATGCGGTCTTGCATTGGCGATGTATGGCGATGGAGGATTGGAGTCCGTTCCCACGTATCGCGGGGCCAGCCAGGCAATACCTTCGTCCGTTACCTGCGATCCCGAGGATCACCTGAGGGCGGATTGCGAAGTCGAACTAGGGAAACCCGTTATCGGGTCCTATGCATACGTGCGAGGGCTCGATGGGTTGGACGACACGGCGGAATGGTCTAAGTGGCTACAGCTGCATCCAAAAACGCCGATCATGATTTGCCCACATCACGGCGACGGCCCCCTGAAACTCTTCGACGGAAACGAGACTAATCCATGCATCCAGACGGGAGAATGCATCGTTCCAAACCGGGTCACCGAACTCATGATCGATACTTCCGCGCACAGTCGGATGTTGAACATTGATCGCCAGCCAACGGCGGGGCACAACCGGTTGCTCTTTACTTGGGATGCGCTATTTGAGTTGCGATGAAGGGAAAGGACGTCGGAATTGCAATTGTGGAGGCGATTTCCCTCTGGCCGAAGTTCTGGCAAGCCGCTCTTCTTTGCATACTTCCGCCTATTTGTTCGTGCGTATTCTCTATGGGAATATTGGCCATCACCGTTAGAGCGCACAATTTGTTTGCCGACTTCAGCACCAACATTCCTATCACGCTACTGTCAGCGATCGGCTGCCTGCTTTGGATTATGCTGAAGCGCGCCCGGCTCATTTCGTGGCTCCCCGCGATCCTGTTGTTTATTACCCAAACGGTCATTGTCGCGATAGCGAAACCGGTTTCTGAATGGATTTATGCGATTCCGTCTTACCTTTACACCACGGGAACGCCGATCTTTTCCGTCTTGATGACTCGTAAATTGGCCACGCAGATCAAATTCGACCATTAAAGTTCTGTTTTCAGTCGTTCCTACCTTTGTTGCCAAATAACCACGCATCGATGTACGAATTGCTTTCGTGCGTGACTTCGCGATCGACGCATGGATTCGAGTTGCGTTTAGTATTCTGCCCGACGGCGGGAGGAGCCAACCGCCGCCCACGTGGTTTCGTGGTTTTCGCGGTTCTCGCTCAGGGACTTACTAAGTGATTGGCTTTTCGCCGGGTTTGGTTTCCCAGTAGATGGTTTCGGACTCGAAGGTGCCGTTCGGGTTTAGGTCTAGGAAGAGGAAGGCGGTGAAGTTTTTCATAAATACGAACGTTCTGCGTTAGGACTTATTTTTTCGATGAGGATTCGCCCATATTCCAAGCCTGTTATCAATCGCGTGTTTCCGCTCCATGCCAAATGGAAATTCTTGGAGATAAGTGTCAACCATGCCTTTTTCAACCATGTAGCAGCCAAGAGCACATCCTTCCAATAAATCATCCAACGTGGGCATCACCAACCACACCTCACCGATTTTTTGTCGCAGAACAAAACGCCCGCTTTTCCCTAATGAGCGCTGTTTGAGCCATTTTAAAACTTGGCTTTGAGCTTGTGCAGAAGTGGGCCAGACAACACCATACAGCCGGGCCCGAAAAGTTTTATGAGGAATAGCATCCGACAACCTCCGAATCTTGAACATTCCGTTTGCCGATATTGAAACAACCGTACCAGCCGGATTGGCGCCGATCCTTAGGTCTTCAGCCGGTTGCAGAAATAAGCCTGGCGAATAAACCGCCAGCAAACTCATGAGTACCGTCATACCTCGCATCGATGGAATCATTAACTCCTTTTCTGAAAGCCCGTCAAGGACCCTACCCGAATTTTCGACCTAAGGCCGTTTCTGGAGCGGTGAAAAGGAAGCGCCCTTCCGAGGCCTATGTGATTGGCTTTTCGCCGGGTTTGGTTTCCCAGTAGATGGTTTCGGATTTGAAGGTGCCGTTGGGGTTTAGGTCTAGGATGAGGAAGGCGGGCGGGAATTCTTCGTAAAGGCCGCCCCACCAGGCTCCGCTCACGGCGCCGCCACAGAGGTAGGACACGCGATCGAGCTGGCATTCATCGAGCCAGTGCTGATGACCGCTAAGGGCAAGGCGGACATTTTCGTGAGCTCGCAGCAACTTTCGCAGCTCCTTTTTACCGCCGACGGGGTCGCCGTCGAGCTGGCACGACGGTCCAAAGAACGGCGCGTGGCTGACCAAACAGGCCGGGCGATTACTTTGCTTCAGCTCACCTTCCAGCCACGACCACTGTTCTTTGTCGATGCCGGTTGGTTGACCGGGGATGAAGACGTCTAGCAGGTAAAAATCCCAACCCGCCAGCGACTGTTTGTAGTATCGGTTTGGCATGCCGAATGCGGCCTTTGCGAGCGCCTTGCGGTCGGCGACTTCACCTTCTTTGGGATACCAAATGTCGTGATTGCCGATGACGCTGACGTGGGGAACCCGCACCTTGTCCTTGACGATGGTGGCCCAGTTATCGAACATGGCGCGGGCGTGGGCTTCGGGCTGGCCTTGGTCCACTGCCATGATGTTGTCGCCGCCGAAAACGAACGCCTCAGGTCGGTAGCTATTTGCCTTGTCGAACGCCTTGCGAACCCGCGCCCAGTGGCGGGTGGTCTTGGCCGGATCAGGATCGCCCGGGGCGGGAGCGGGCACATGGGCGTCGGTGAAAAAGCAGATGCGCTTCGATCCTCTCGCCACCGGGGCCGTGGTGGGAACGGCCCCTGCGAGCGGAGTAAGGGCAAGCGAGCCGATGCCAGTGAGAACGTCGCGGCGGGTGACGGACATGCGGAATGATTACCCGGATAATTTGGAATTGAGGTTAAGGCAGCGGAATCCAGCCTTCGAGTAGATCAATGCTGTCCGGAAAACCGTTTTGGTAGGCGTAGGCGGCTTGGAGGGCGCAGAGGGCAGCGTCGAGCGTGTCGCCGGTGGGATCGTCGACCATCGCCGCAAAATCGCCACCGTTGACCGTAATCCCGAAAGGGTTTTCGGTTTGGATCGCTCGGACGGCGCGTTCCCGATTGCAGCGATGGCAACCCGTTTGCTTCCGACGGGTGTCCGATTTGTACTTTCGTTCGCCGATCAAGAGGTCCATGACGGCCCCGGGATACGCTTCGATGGCGGTTCGTTCACCGGGGGTTTGCATCGGGAGGCAACGCACATCCGCCTGGCGTAATCGTTGCACGCCTTCCCAAAACATCAGGGCAATGGGAACGCCGTACTGCATCTGCGGACTGCAGGAATTACATTGCCGATCGGTGGCGCGCAGGTGCTGGCGATCACCCGGCAGGCGCTCTCGCTTGTATCCGTCGAGTTGCTGCCGCCAAGCGGCACGATCGGCGGGAAGTTGATCGATGAATGCCTCCCACTCGGTCGGCATGCCGGAGTTTTCAATGAAGGTTCGCGACTGGGAAAAAGGGAGATCGAATCCGCCAAACCATGGTCCGGGGCGGCTTAGAAACGTCTCAAATTCCAGCCAATCATTGATCCTGACTTCGGATTGAATGGAAAGTCGAGAACCGTCAAGCTCACCAATGGCTACCGTGATCGGTTTGCGACGGGAAGGGGTCGATGTGAAATCGACCCCAATGATCTGCATCCCTTACTCCGCGTCTTCGCGAGCGACGTACTCGTTGTTATTGAACCAGTAGCCACCCAGAATGAGGCAGAACAGGGTGAAGCCCACCATCGCGGCCCATCCGATCATAGGCGTGATCTCGGTGGCGGAACGACCGCCGGCAAAGGCGCTGATAGCACTGTTAGTTGCGTCGCGCTTGGCGGCTTGGGTAATGCCCGTAAGGTAGCTGTTGATGCTTACCCAAAACATGTTGCCGGGCAGGTTCGGAATGCCGGTCTCCCAACCGAACGCGAACATAAGGCAGATGGTCATGGCCTTGTGGATGAACAGGCTGATGAGGGTGAAGAATGCCGTGTACGCGAATGCCCCCGCCACCAGCGCCGCCGCATCGATGGGCACCTGCGACCACGAGGCACCACCGCAGGCAGTGGCGACCGCCAGCAGGGAGAGCAGCGAGATGAACGCCACCGCAACGATGGCGGCCAGGGTGCGGGCCAGCAGGATTTGCGGCCGCGGCATGGGTCGGGTGAGCAGATAGACGATGGTCTTCTGCTCCACTTCGGCCCCAATCACCTGCAGGGCAAAAATGGCCGCCGCCAGCATTTGAATGCGATACAGGATGATGTTGCTCATCAACAAGTAGATCGCATCGGGCTTGCTGCTGGGGTTCAGCGAGACGATAGTGCGCCCCATGACAAAGAGCACCACGGCGAGCACGGTCCACACCAGCAGCCGGCGCGGTCGCAGAAAGTCGGCGAGGGTGGATTGGAATAGATAAAGCGTCATATTAGGCCTCCACCAGATATCCAAAGATGGATTCGAGGTTGTTATCGGGGCTTGAGAAGCCCTCGATGGGCAAGTTTTCGTCGAGTACCAGTTGAGGGATGAAGTCGTAAAACTTCCCGGGCTCGCGGGTCTGCACTTCCAGCGCATCTCCGCGAGGATCGAACTCCACCTTCAGCACGAACGGAAGGGACACGAGCCTCTCGGCCACGCGACGCGGCTCGTGGCTTTCCACCCGCACCCGGTGGGGATACTTGTCGATCAACTCCCGGATGACGCCGAGATCACCGCTGGCCAGCAAACGGCCCCGGTTCAGCAGAAGAATCGACCGCGTCATTTGCTCCACCTCGAACAGGATGTGCGAGCTCACCAGGATGGTCTTGCCCTGATTGGCCAAGTCGCCCAGCAAGTTGATGAATTCGCGGCGACCGACGGGGTCCAAGCCATTTAGCGGCTCATCCAACAGGATGGCCTGGGGATCGTGAACCATCGCTTGGGCCAATTTGATGCGCTGTCGCATCCCCTTGGAGTAACCCGCAATCTTCTTGTCGGCGCGGTCGGCCATGCCAACTTCGGCGAGAACGCGTTCGGCCCGGCTCTTCGCCTCGGCGGCAGAGAATCCCGTCAGTCGGGCAAGGTGGGTGACAAACTTTCGCCCCGACCAGTGCTCGTAGAAGTCGTCGATTTCCGGGCAGTAGCCCAGCTTTCGGTAGACGTTCGGATTGCCGAAGACGGATTCACCATCCACCATGACGCTGCCGGTAGTCGGCTGCATTTGCCCGGTGATCAAGCGCATCAGGGTGCTTTTACCGGCACCGTTCATTCCCAGCAGGGCCGTGACGCCGGGGCCAATTTCGCAGGTAACGTCGTTGACGCCCATCACTTGCCCGTACCATCGCGAAGCATTTTGAAGTTGGATCATCCCACCACCTCCACCGCGCGGATTCGTCGCCAGGTTAGGAACGCGCTGCCGGCGATGATCACAAGCAATATCAGGGATATCGCCAACAAGGGCGGGGCGGGCACGGGCAGGTTTGCCTCCGCTCCACGCTGTCCACCCACAAACGGTCGTGAACCGCGGGTGTCTAAAATCGCCTTACAGAACCCAATCTGCAGACCATCGATGCTGCCGTAGAAAAGGTGCTTCACCGGCTCGGGCGCCTTCCCGTCGGACGTTGCCCAGGTGATGGACATGGCGACGGTGAAAAAGTTGGTGATGAAGTACATGGCGGCGTAAGTTGCTCCTGCCACCCGCCCCTGGTCGAACATTGCACTTACGGCCAATACCAGCGCCGCATGGAAGGCGGCCGACATGAGAATGACCACCAGCATTTGGGGCAGCAACCACGGAGCGTCGCGCAGGAATCCGTACTGGTTAAAGCTGAGTGCGCAGTATCCGTAGAATAAAACCGTGGGGACGGCGAGGATCACGAAAATGGGAACAAAGATTCCCACAAATTTTCCGATGAGATAGTCCAGCTTGGTGCACGGTCGGCTGAGATAGACCAGCAGGGCGCGGGACCGGTTGTCGTTGGCAATGGCACCGGCCCCCAACACCAGGGTCACCAGTAACAGCGGCAACTGCGCAAACGAAAAACCGTGCAAGAACTGGTCTTTCCAGACCACGTTCTTCATGATGCCTTCCATGATCCGGTTGCCGGCTTCGCTATTCCCTCCGCTGCCGCCCTGATTCACAAAGAACAGCACGATGATCATGGCGAGGTAGTACCAAGCTGAGACAAATGAGAGCACCTGTAGATTTCGCTTCTTACTGGCGAGCAAGATGCCCTGCTTGGCGATGACCCACCAGCGGTAACGGGCCGCGAACAAAGGACCGTCGTAGTCGCGATAGCTAACGTCGGCAATCGGGCTGGCCATTACTGGACACCTCCCGTAGCGGTGGGTGCGTGGAGGATGTGGGGAGGCTCGCTGGGCTGCACCGCATCCAAGAACGCGTCCTCAAGCGACCGTTCGGCCACCCGGAACCCACGAATTTGGGCGTTGGTAGCCCGGGCTGCGGTTTGCACGGTGATGTGAGCCTGGCGAACGTCACCGGCCAATTGGACTCGGTAGACATTGTTTTTGGGCGGTCCCACAACGGCACCAATTTCCATCAACCGCGAAGCGAAAGCGTGGTTTGGCTCCCGGACTTCGACGTCCAACGGCTGGCCCTGAATGGCCTTCAGCTCTTGAATGGTGCCGGTGGCGCGGAGTTGGCCCTTCATGACCACGACCACGCGGTCGCAGACTCGCTCAATATCGCGCAGCACGTGGCTTGACACCAGAACGTTCACGCCTTTTCCGTGGGAAATGCTCCGGATAAGGTCCAGCATCTCTTCCCGCCCGCGAGGGTCGAGGCCGTTGGTGGGTTCGTCAAGGAATAAAACCTTGGGTCCGTGGACGAGGGCCTGGGCTAATTTAATGCGTTGCTTCATTCCGGTGGAGTAGGTCTCCACATTGCGGTAGCGGGCTTCGCCGAGGCCGCAATGCTCCAGAACTTCGTGGGCGCGGCGGATGGCTTGAGCGGAGGGCATCCCCGCCAATTCTCCGGCGTACGCCACGAACGATACCGCCGTCATGCCCGGTATGTGACAGTCTTGCTCCGGCATGAGGCCAATCTTTTGGCGGATGGAAGGGCCACTGGCCACCACGTCATCGCCCAAGATTCTCGCGGTGCCCGATTTCGGTTGCACAAACCCGAGGAGAGTTTTAATAAGGGTGGTTTTTCCGGCTCCATTGGGCCCGAGCAGCCCGGTGCAGCCTTCGGGAATCTCACAGCTAAAGTCATTCAATGCGGTGAATGACCCGTACTGGACGGTTAGGTGGCTAACTTCTACTACATTCACGGGTGGGTAACTTTAGCGCAAATCCGGCTGACCGATGGGCCAATCGGTACACTTAGCAACCGATGGAAACCACATTGGTCCTAATTAAGCCCGGCGGAGTGCAGCGCAACCTTATTGGAGAAATTGTCTCCCGAATCGAGCGACGCGGTCTCAAAGTCACCGGTCTCAAGCTCATTCATGCCGCTCAGGAAACGGTGGAAGCCCACTATGCCGAGCACCGCGAGCGACCGTTCTTCGGCAGCGTGGTTTCTTACCTGGTATCCGGACCGATCGTCGCCCTCGCGGTGACCGGCGACAACTCGGTGAAGGCAATTCGCGCGATGATGGGAGCCACCAACCCGATCGATGCCACCCCCGGCACCGTTCGCGGCGATCTGGCCCTGAGCATCGAGGACAACCTGGTGCACAGCTCCAGCGACCCCGAAGCGGCGGCCGCCGAGCTGGCCCTTTGGTTCCCCGAAGGCACCTTCGCCTAAGTATTCGGTCTAGATTCTCTTTTCGAGATATTCAGCCGTAGCGGCGAGGGCTTTCCAAGGATCTCCCTCGCCCCCGTTTACCGCCGTGTACGGCCCCTTGTAGTCCACTGCCGCCAAGATTTGCAGACATTTGTCGTAATCTTCGGCGGCAATTTTGTTGGTACCGGGTAGAAAATCGCACTTGGCGTGGGAATAGGTCGCCAAATGCGCGATGGCGGCTAAACGCTCGTACTTGTCGGCACCGTTCCAGTTCCCAAAATCGAAACAGAGCTTGAGCTCTGGCACTTGGGCGAAAACTTCGAGAACGTCGGCGGGGTTAGCCAAGACGTCGAACCAGTTTTCGGTGCTGATCTCGATTCCCGATACCGCTTGATGCAGGGCCGCAAATCGTTCGGCGGTGACTTTGAGCGCATCCGCCGTGCGGGTTTTGCCCCCGATAACGCGGATCCGGTGAGCACCGAGGTCAACCGCATATTTAGCCCACTCCGTGATCCAGGCAGCGTCACGGTCACCGGTTTCGGGATGAGTCCAGTCTCCCTCATCAATCAGCAGGCATCCCAGTCGCAAACCGTGTTTCGCTAACACCATCCGTGGGGACTTATCGCCAAAGGCAAAGTGAAAGTGGCAGAGCTCCACGTGCTCATAGCCCAGTTCAAGTACGTCTTCTAAGACCTCGGGCAAGGTTTGCTCGCCCGTTCCCTTAGCGGCAGTTCCCCGAGTGGTGAGAGAAGAGGGGGCGTTCGGAAACGTCTCCTTAAGGGCCCGGTGCAACGTCCAGGTGGATACGCCAATTCGGTTCACAGGGATGATGATACACGTCAGGGAGGCACCGGCGGAATTACAAAAAAAAGCCAGCTCCCGCCGAAGGGGAGCTGGCAATTCTGGGATCGAAAGCCCGCGATTAGATCGCAGGGATTTCGGGCAGGATCGGCTGGAGCGTCTGGCTCGGGTTGAAGTTCGGCGTGAGCACGATCTTCGTTGAACCGTAAGCAGAGGCCGTAGTCACCGCGAAGATCTTGCCGTTGATGGTGTAGACCTCGCTCGGCTGGTTAGCCGGGCTAGATGTGGAACCGAACGAGTTCACAATTCGGTTACCGGCCCAGTTGCCGTTGGCGTCGATCGTATCCGCCGTACGGAACGTGACCTGCTTCTTCGAGTTGTCGTAGTTCACCCAGACGTTGATCTGATTGCCATCGAGGATGTAATCGGCATCAACGTACTGCCACGGATAGCCAACGTTCACATCGCCGGTGCGATTGACCTTGATCGGGTTGTTGAGGCCCTGGTTGGTGAGCTTAGTTGCGGTAGCCGTGGTGCCACCGGAATAGTTCGGCGTGATCATGACCGACTGGCCGTTGACGAGGACTGCCTTAACCAGCATGAGTCCGCCGCCATCCAGGATGTAGTCGAATCGAGCGACGCGATCGGAGAACGAGGTACCGCCCCATCGCGAGAAAGTCTGAACGCCAGCACTCACGCCATTGCTGTCGACCGTGGAATCGGTCTTAAAGACCAGGGCGCCATCCTCGATGGACACCCACGAGTTTGCCTGAGTTCCCGAGTTTGTCGTGTTGATGTCGCGGAAGCTCCAAGACGAACCAGGCACGGCAACGGCCGGGACGTCCAAAATGTAATCAGCACTTGCAGTATCCGCAGAAACGGCAAAAATGCTTATTAATCCAAATTTAATGTTGTTTTTCATCGGTAGTTGCCCTCGGCAACGACTGATCCTTAGATAGTGTATCCCACGACGCGGAATTTGACGAAATATTTGCCCAAAAGCCGGACCTTTTTAGGTATCTTAACGAAAAATAACTTAGTTAATAATTATTGCACTAAATCACTTTTAGGGCGGTCGTCAAAGGTGAGGAGCTTGCAATCAGGTCGTATGGCTCGGCCTGAGAGACCGATACCGACGTCATCGAACCGATGGGAAGCTTCCCCGATACCAATACCAAGCCGTCAATTTCGGGGGCGTCACGGAATGAGCGACCAATGCTCCACTTTTCTCGATAATCTTCCACCAGCACATCCAATGTCCGACCGACCCAGCGTTGGTTCAGTTGTAGGCTAATCCGTTGTTGCCGCTTCATCAGGCGATCGTATCGCTGCTGCTTAATCCGAAACGGCACTTGATTTTCCATCTCATGGCTAGGGGTGCCCGGCTCGCGACTGAAAAGGAATGCTCCTATGCGGTCCAGTTGGGCCTCCTCCGCAAAGTCCAGCAGATGTTGAAACTCTTCCTCTGTCTCCCCCGGGAAGCCAACGATAAATGTGGTGCGAATGGCGACATCCGGCATCGCCGCGCGGACCTTTTCGAACAGTTTCAAGTAGCGGTCACCCTCCCACGGACGCTTCATGCGACGCAACGTGTCGGGATGAGTGTGCTGGAGCGGAATATCGATATACGGAACCACCTTCTCGCACTCGACCATGGTGGCAATCACTTCATCCGTTAGCCGATTAGGATAGAAGTACAGCAACCGTATCCACTGAATGCCCTCCACCTGGTTCAGTTCTCGCAGCAGCTTTGGCAGCGTAAACGCTTGGTAAAGGTCAAAACCATACTGCGTCACATCCTGTGCGATCAGGTTAATTTCGATCACCCCTTGCGAGGCAAGATGGCGCGCCTCGGCTACCACGCGTTCAATCGGCTTACTTTGGTGTCGCCCCCGGAAGCTTGGGATGGTGCAGAAGGTACATCGGTGATCACAGCCCTCGCTGATTTTCAAATATGCACTCCACGGGTTTCCGCTACGGGCGCGAGTCGGGATATCGGCCCAACGATGGTGGGGAGGGGTCACATCGATCAACGGACTTCGACTGCCGCGCACTTCGGCAATGATCTGGTCAAACCGGCCCATCTGGCCCACTCCAACGTAGGCATCGGCACCGGGAGCCAGTTCCTGCAGTTCCGCGCCTAACCGTTGGGCTAAGCATCCGGCGACGATCACGCGGCCGGTGCGGCCGAGGTGCTTTTCTTTCACCGCCGCCTTAATCGCGGCGATCGATTCCGCTTTGGCCGACTCCAGAAAGCCGCACGTATTGATGATGGTCACCGCCGTCGACTTGCCTTCGCCTTCTACACGGTAACCCGCTTGCTGAAGAACACCGGCAATTTCTTCGCTATCCACCTCATTCTTGGCGCAACCCAGCGTGACAATCTTCACGGCTTCGGTCGCTACGGTTTCGGATGGATTCGTTACCACCCCGAAATTATGACGGGAATAAGGTTCACGACACGGTCGCGAAAATCTACCGCCCCCGACGACGAGATACGGTGCGGCCTAGTTTGGACTGCTCGATGAGAGCGCGGGCTTGGCCGCGGGTAGAAATTTGGGCGATGGTTGCCTCGTCCACGCCCATCGCACGAAGATTTTGTCGCTGCCGATCGGTGGGGGCCGAATCCCGCCAACCTTCGTTGGCCCGAACGATCGGGAGACAATCCGGAAATGTGAGATGGATCAGACGATCCGCTTCATCAAAGGCCCCGATCAAGTCGTCACCCAATTGCATCTGACCGTAATCCATAAGGTTGGAAGATAAGTGAAGTTGAAATCGCCCCAGTTCATCGGACCGTAAGATTGCTTTGCGGTCTCGTTCGTATCCGTTGGAACCGCACGGAAGGTAATACTCGCCCTGCCCCACTTTCATCCAGGCTAAACGCGTAACCCCAATGATCTCTTCGGGAATGCTCAATTCCCGCAGAAGGTCAATCTCGCTAAGAACCGTCGACAAGTCTTCAAACGAGGTGGGCCGCAAGAATGCTTCGGCGCGTTTGGCGACGGGTAGTTCTTCCAGCCATTCGGCCGCTTCGAACAGTGAGTGACCCTGCAGGTCAAAATCGGGCGGCAGTCCCATCAGGCCCGCAGCGGTGGCGGGTTGGGCGGCCTTGCCGGTTGCGGTTTCTCCCACCTCATCCTCGGGCGGGGCTTGCAGGGAGAACTTCGTGCTGACGTCAACCACGTCAATCACAAAGCAGTCGGGCTTACCACTCTCGCGAATCGCCCGGACCCGCTCGGCCGCGGTACTCAAACCATCCACCACCCCGGGCAATGTCCGCACGCCCCGGCCCGCCATCTGCGTATACAGCGCCCAGCTTTGCGTCGGGCGAAGCATCAGTACGCAATCCGCCGCCGGCGCGTCGTACCCTTCGGTTGCCACTTCCACATTCACGAGCACTTGCGTTTCGCCTTCGCCAAACCGGCGGAGAATGCCCGCTCGCTGGGCCATCGGCATGGCGCCATCCACGTGCTCGGCGGAAATTCCGTGATCCCGAAACAGTTTGGCGACGTCTTCGGCATGTTGAATGTCTACGCAGAAGACAATCGTGCGGCGGTCGTGGGCGATCTCTTGCCAGTGACTGAACGCCGTTTGATTACGAGCCTCGACGTTCACCGCGCGGGCCAATTGCGATTGGTTATAGTCGCCCAGCGAGGTCCGAACCCCCGAGATATCCACTCCGGTAGCCACTCGAAACCCGCGCAGGTCTACCAGCCAACCATCCGCCACGGCTTGTCGCAGTGAGTAGCGGAACACGACATCTTCGAAAATAGCCGACTCGGTGCCATGGAGCGGTCGGTTGTCCATGCGGTGGTCGGTAGCGGTGACGGCCAAAGTGAAGCACTCGCCGGAGTACGAGCCAAACCGGCGCATCACGTTTTGCCACGTATCGGCCGGGGCGTGGTGACCCTCGTCAAGAATCAACAAGCCAGGCTTGAACCAGTTAAGGCGTTTGGTGTCGGGACGACCAATCGACTGAACGCCCGCCACTACCACCCGACTCTCGTACGGGGCGGTCATGTCTCCGCCTTCCACTCCCACCGATAGCCGAGGCGCCAGAGCAACAATACGCGCGGCAGCTTGCTGCAAAAGTTCGTGCCGGTGAGCCACCACTAGTGAGGTTTGATCGTATTCCCGGGCGACTTCTTCAACCAGACTGGCGAAGACCGTTGTTTTGCCGCATCCGGTCGGCATCACCACCATTACCCGGTGCAACCCGCGATCTTTGGCAGCGAGTACGGCGGCCTTTGCACGCTGCTGGTAATCCCGCAGGATGATCGGGGCGACCTGTCCAGGCACGACCAAATCGTCCGCGTCAAACAAATGATGAGCCATCGGGGAGGGGGTGGCGGGAACGAGATGCGCTCGGCTAGACCCCTTTCATTGTGACGCAACCACCCCAGATTTCGGGGATTCGGACTATGACTTTCGCTTCATTATCTTAATGAAGCGGAGACCACTATCTTCGGTGCCGTAGGTCACTTCATCAGCGTAAGCCTGGATGATATAGAGGCCAAATCCGCCGTCGCGTTGCGTGTTGATCACGGGTTGTGAGATGACGGACTCGGGGGGGGCAAACTCCGGTCCCTCGTACAGAAGCTTAATCTCGAGCCCATAGGCAATGCGCTCCGCAAAAATCTCAATTTCACCCACGCCATCCCGGGCGTGGGCATGCTCAATGATGTTGGCAAGGGCTTCGTGAACTGCCAATTGCAGTTCGTCGATGGAGGTCTTGACGAGACCACAGTCTTCCGAAAGCGTGCCCAACATATGCCGAATTTCAGAGAGGCTCTCCACTCGAGACGGGAAGACCCGCAACTGATGCTGCCATTCGGCCGCGCTGAGCCCGACGCGAACGATGACGACCGTGAAATCGTCCTGAAGCTCTCCGTCCTGGGTGTGCTTTCGAATGCGTTCTCGAAGGCGGTACAAAATTTGGAAGGGAGATTCCGTTGCGAACTCGCGAATGATGTCCTTCAGGCGCTCGATGCCGAACAGCTCTTTCGAAGGACTCATCGCCTCGGTGACGCCGTCGGAATAGATGACAAAGATATCACCTTCGGCGATGGAAACGGAAAATTCCCCGTACGTTTCATCGCTGATGAAACCGATCGGGAAATTGGTTCCGCTCAGTTCACGGATCTCGCGGCTCGTGCTGTCCCAGTGAACGATCTTGGTGTGGCCACAATCCACAAACGTCGCCACCATTTGTTCGGCGTCAAACCGGACGTACTCCAGGGTGATGAACGAATCCAGCCGCATCAGCTCGGTTGCCAACGTTCGATTTGCGTGCTGAACGATGTCTTTTGGCGATGGGAGATTCTCCAGTGAACTTGAAGAAAGTAGCGTTCCGACGGAACGGAGCAAGGTGGTTTTGCTGCCCGCTCCGATCAGGGCGGCGGCAACTCCCTTGCCCATCGCGTCGCCAATGAAGACGACCACCACCGTGGGGCGGTGCACGAAGAAATCAAAGAAGTCTCCGTCAACCTGACTCGACGGAAGGTTCATCGGGGCAAATTCAAACGCTTTCACGTCCTCCGGGGGACGCGCCATCAGCAGGCTGCGCTGGATATTGCCGCCAATTTCAATTTCTTGCCGGCGCTTCACTTCTAGCCGTTCGTTCGCACTCCGCAGCTGCTGTTCCATCTGCACAATGCGCTCGGCAATGCCGAGACGGGCGCTCAGCTCGGCCCGATCAAATGGCTTCGTAATAAAGTCGTCGGCCCCCGACTTCAGACCGGTGAGTCGATCCTGCTTCTCGTATTTACTGGTAAGAAGGATTAAGTAGCTGTAGCCGATGTGCGACTGGCCGCGAATGAGTTCGCACAGTTGCAGACCGTCCATCTCTGGCATCACCCAGTCGGCAATAACGATGGAGTGCTGGTGGGCTTGGTACATCTCCCAGGCTTCAACTCCGCTGCTGGCAACGTCCACCACGTATTCCAGCGCCCGCAGGGTGCGGCGGAGCACCATGCGAGAAACCTGCTCATCATCTACGATGAGGATCTTCATTTGTCTACGACCGGAAGCTGTCGATCGCCTTCTCTTTCGCGTCGTAGATTTCGAACAAACGATCCATACGGACCAACTCAAACAACTGGCGAACGTTCATCGGGAGTTCGGCCAACTTGACGCTACCGCCCAGGGCGTGGGCTTTGCGCAAGCAAGAGAGCAAGGCGCCGATGCCGGAACTATCGACAAACTTCAGGTCTCGCAGGACGAAAACGAAGTACTTTTCGGCATCGAACAGCGATGTGGTTTCGGTCCGAAATCGCTGCACGTTCGACGCGTCTAACGCCTGTCCGCTCAAATAGACGACAGACACACCACTTTCTTTTAAACTGCGAACTTCAACGTTGCTCATAAGTATCCAAACCTAACCCAAATTGCCCGAACAATTCTTTCGGTCAGTTTCCTTTGCAATTACGGCATAATACCATCGGGCGCGGAGGGCGAAACATGAAAACGGTACCAAATGCCTCACTAATTCTGAGGGAAACTTTCCAACTCGGCAATAATAACTCATATGGCAAACGACTCTAGGCAAGACCCACCGGCAAAAAGCCGTCAGGACCAAATACTGCTTTTGGCGGCGGAAGGCATGACGGACAAAGAGATTGCCGCCAAGCTTAGCCTTAGCCCCGAAACGGTCGGTACCTATTGGCGCCGTATTCTCAGCAAGTACTCCGCCGCTAGCCGCACCGAAGTCGTAGCCAAAGTCGTGCGCCTGCAGGCCGAAGCCTCCATCAATGAGATTTCTGAAGTCAACGAGTGCCTCCGAGAAGTAACGGACCACTTGCTACTAGAGCTATCGGGTCGCCAATCATCGATCTCTGGAGACCACACCGAACTGGCGAGTATTGCCATCGAGGCGCTCAGTAGCTACGTCCTCATTCTGGACGGCGAAGGGTTTGCCCACTATGCCAATCGCAGCATCGGCAAGGTCGTGGTCACGTCGGGCGAGCCGTTCGAATGGTCGATTCTTCAGGCCGACCGTGAATCCTTCCGCGACGCCCTCGGGCGGGTGCTCAACGGCGAAGCCGAGTTGGTTCCGGTGAATTTCAGCTTCGTGAACGAATCGAACGAACCCATCCCATTGGTTGGAAACGCCAAGCCCATCTTTGCCGATAACACGACGATGGCACTGCTGGAAATCGTTCCGGCATAGGCGTTTTCATCCGGAGCGAGGCAGGTAGATGGAACTGACGCCGGGCATCGCCGGGGCCGACGAGGCCGGGCGTGGTCCGCTCGCGGGTCCGCTCGTAGCTGCCGCCGCGCTGATTCCCGACAATTTTCCAGTCCGCCTTCTCAACGATAGCAAGAAGCTCGATCCGGCGGCCCGTGATGCCGCATTCTTGGCGATTACCGAGCTTTGCCAGTTTGAAATCGAGTTTGCCTGGCCCGACGAAATTGATCGCATCAACATTTTGCGGGCGTCGCTGGCGGCGATGAGTCGGGCGATTGGTCGGCTGGGCGTGTCGGCTTGCATTGTGGACGGGAATCAGCATCCCCCGGCCTGCGGTTGCGTGACGACCACGGCGGTGAAGGGCGATGGAAAGTATGCCGCGGTGGCGGCGGCGAGCATTCTGGCCAAGGTATCGCGGGATCGTTACATGACGGAGCAGGCGGCTTTATATCCCCAGTACGGCTTTGATCGCCACTTTGGGTACCCGACTCCGGACCATTTGCTCGCTTTGCGGACGCACGGGGCCTGCCCAATTCACCGACGGTCCTTCCAACCGGTCCGCGATACGGACCCCTCGTTCGCGGTGCAGGGATCCCTTTTCTAACGGCATGAATCGGCGCGAGGAAGGAAAGCGGGCCGAAGACCGGGCGGCGGACTTTTTGGATGGCCTGGGCTACACCCTCGTGACGCGTCGATGGACAGGTCGGCACGGAGAGTTGGACCTGGTGGCGATGGATCACGAAACGCTGGTGTTTGTAGAAGTGAAGTACCGCCGCCGGTCGTTACCCGAGCTCAGCGTGTCGGGCGCGAAATCTCAGGCCATGCTGGCGGTGGCGGCGGAATATTCGGCGAAGTTTGGCTTTTCGCAGGTGCCGCAGCGGTTCGATTTGGTGGCACTGGATGACGACTCGATCCGGCACTACCAGGACATTTTTCGGTGAGGTTTTGCGGTGGGCCGAGGCATGCACAAAAAGTGTGGCGCGTTTTCGATACTACTTACGCGCGGAATAGACGGCGAAGGGGCCGTTGGCGTGGATGACGTCGGTTTGGGTGAAACCCGCGGCGCGGAGCCTTTCCAATTGCCAAGTTACCGGACGCGGTGTGTCTTCTTTGGCAATATAGGCGAGGACGTGATCGCGGAATACGGGGCCATTGATGCTTTCTAGGTATTCGGCATAGCGGCGATCCATGATGGCTTGCGTCCCCGGATCGGCGAACGAAACGAGATCGTAGACATACAGTCCTCCACCGGGACGCAGCCACCCGTGGAGGTCGGCGAACGTCGCATCCCATTCCTCATCGGTCCGCAAGTGGTGCAAGACGGACGCGGCCAAGATGACGTCGAACTGCCCCTCGGCAATCTGAATTTCGCGCAGATCTTGATGGAGAAGCTCAATTTCACCTTCGTAACCCGCTTCTCGGAGCCGCGCTTCGGCGCGTTGAAGCATCGGCAGGCTCAGATCGTTCAGCGAGACGGAGCGCGGGGCCGGTCGACCGGCGGCCATAAGACGCTGCAAGAACCGAAGCGTGTAATTTCCCGCACCACAGCCCAGATCTAAGATCGCTCCCGGGTGGTCGCCGATGGATTCCACCGCGAGCTCGGCGCAGAGTTCCATGCCAAGGGGCGAGTCGATGGCAGTGACCTGGCCGGTATCGAGATTGGAAAATCTTTCTACATCGGCATCGAAGCGGGCGCGAATCTCTTCGACCGTGGACTTACTCATCGGATTGGCGGCGGCACGACGCGCGAGGTCGGCGTGGCAGACGTGGTTTCGTTTAGCGGATCGTACGGACCGGATAGCCGGTTCCCCGCGGTGCCGAGCAACCGACGGATGCGCTCGGCGGTAGGAGGATGCGAACTAAACAAGCCGTCGGCGCCCAGCAGGTGACGGGGGTTCAAGATATACATGTGCTGGGTGGCGCTGTTGGCGGCTTCCAGAGGATTAGGATCGGTCGAGATTTTGTGGAGGGCGTTCGCGAGGCCCTGCGGGTACCGCGTCATTTCGGCTCCCGTAGCGTCGGCCAGATACTCACGCTGACGGCTCACCGCCATCTCCAGTAACTTGGCGCAAATGGGGGCCAAGATGCTGAGTACCAGCGCCAGCACCATAAAAATGACCTGCAACGGGTTGCCGCCATTGTCGTTATCGCTACTGCGCCGCCGGGGACCACCGCCGAACCACTGCATGCGGAGGAAGATCTCCGAGATCATCGGGATCATGCCCGCCACCAGCGCAATCGTGGTCATAAACCGAATGTCGTAGTTGCGGATGTGCGCCAGCTCGTGGGCAATCACGCCCTGTAGCTCATCGCGATCTAGCTTCTGGAGCAGGCCCGAGGTGACGCAGACAATGCCGTTTTTGGGGTCAGACCCGGTGGCAAATGCATTCGGCGCGGAATCGTCGATGATGTAAACCTTGGGCATGGGAATGCCGCTGGCCAGTGCCATCTCTTCGGTCACGTTGCGGAGCATGCGATTTTCGGCATCGGTGGCTTCGCGCGCGCCGCTCATGCTGAGAATCGCGTTCGCCCCTTGGTAGCGGGTGTAGATTGCCGCGCCAATCGCCAGAACCAAAGAGCCAGCAAGGCCGACGGGCCACAGCGATGGCTTGTATGCCCCCACAATACAAGTGCCCAGGGCCGTCAAAAGCAGGATCAACAGCACCGTCAAGAAGGCACTGGATCGCTTATTGGCGGCAATTTGCTCGGGCAGCGATTTTCGCATTTTCGTATGTATCCTACCGGCGGCAAGGGCCGGCATGGGGACTTAGTTTTACCGAACGGTGGCGCCTTCGGGGGCTTCACGGTCGGGCATCAGGAGGATGGCGGCGCCGGTTTCGTCAGTCGCGGCCAGGAGCATGCCTTGGCTTTCTACGCCGCGCAGTTTAGCGGGCTTAAGGTTAGCAACCACCACGATTTGGCGACCGATCAACTCTTCCGGCGTGTAGGACTTGCGGATACCGGCGACGAGCTGTCGCGGTTCTTCCCCGACCATGATTTGAAGCTTATACAGCTTATCGGCCCCTTCGACCGGCTCAGCCTCGACGATGCGGGCCACACGGAGTTTCACTTTCAAAAAGTCGTCGATGGTGATCTGTTCGTCAACCACGGGAGCGGGTTTGGTTTCGGGAGTAGCTTCGGGCATGGGCTTAGTCTTTTCGGCTTTCGGGGCCGATTTGGCGGGAGCGGCTTTTTTCTCGATTTCGAGCCGCGGGAAGATGGGTTGAGGCTGACCAAGGGCGTGACCAACCGGGAGCGATGCTTCGCTGCCGATGGCGTCCCACTCGGTAAGGGGAAGCAAGCCAAACTGGGCGGCGATGGCATCGGCGGTGCTGGGGAGCATCGGTCGAACCAGCCCTTCGGCGGCGCGCACGGCGTGCAGCATAGAACGGATAACGCCCGGTAGAGCCGGATCGTTGGTCTTGGCAAGCGCCCAGGGCGCGCGGGAATCGGTGTATTTGCCTAGCCAGCGGATGAGGCCAAACGCGGCGGCGCTGGCGGCGGGGATTCGGTAGTCCGCCATCGCCGCTTCGTACTCCAACTTGGCGGCTCGCACCGCTTCCTCGGCTTCCGCTTCCACGGGCGCATCGGGCACGATGCCCTCGGCAAAGCGATGAGCCATGCTGAGCGATCGGTTGAGGGCATTGCCGATATCATTCGCGAGGTCGGCGTTGTAGCGGAAATCGAACTCCTCGTAACTAAAACTGGAATCGGATTCCAGGGCCATGGTGGCGGTAAGGAAGTGCCGCAGAGCATCCACCGCGATGGGTTGAGAAATACCGGTTCGGCTACTCAACTCGTCGGCAAGCTCTAACGGTCGGACCACATTGCCGCGCGATTTCGACATCTTTTCGCCGCTCAGCAGCACCCAACCGTGGGCGACCACGGTATCGAAAATAGGCAGATCCGCGGCCATGAGCATAGCGGGCCACAGGGTGGCGTGGAACCGGGTGAGAATGTCTTTGCCCACCCACTGCACCGCCGGTGGCCACTTTGCCTCAAATCCCGGATTGGGGTAGCCGGTGCTGGCGATGTAGTTGATGACGGCATCAAACCACACGTAGATCACCAGTTCGGGCTGATCCGGCACGGGAATGCCCCAGCCGGGATTCTTTCGGGTGATACAGATATCCCGCAGCCCCTGCTTGATGAAGCTGATGACCTCGTTGCGTCGATTTTCGGGGCGGATAAAAGTGGGGTTGGCCTCGATGTGGGCCAAAACGCGGTCGCTGAAGGCGGACAGGCGGAAGAAGTAGTTGTCTTCACTCACCCAGCGGACTTCGTTGCCATCGGGCGATTTCCCGTCCATAAGCTCTTCTTCACGGAAGAAGGTCTCGGTGGAGACGTCGTACCAGCCCTCGTAGGTGCCCAGATAGATGTGCCCATTGTCACGCAGCGTTCGGAATAGCGCCTGACACGCGGCTACGTGGCGGGGCTCGGTGGTGCGGATGAAGTCGTCGTAACTGATGCCGGTGGCATCGAAGATGTCGCGAAAGCGCTGCGCGATCTCGGCGACGAACTCGTAGGGGTCACGCCCCTGCGCCTCGGCCGATTCCTTAATTTTCAGGCCGTTTTCGTCGGTCCCCACCTGGAAGAAAACGTTCTCGCCGCGCATCCGGAGGTACCGGGCGGTAACGTCCCCGCACAGATCGGTGAGAATGTTCCCGATGTGCGGAACGCTGTTCACGTAGGGGATGGCAGTGCAAACGGTGGTGAATTGACTCATACGAGCCTCTCCAGTCTACCGGCGAGGCTACTTGATCGCCTTCAGGCGATCAAGTTGGACTTGCAGTTGCTTCGACAGCACCTCGTAGACCTCGTAGCTTTGTCGAGTGGGTTTCCACTCGCCGCTGCTGACGTTTTCTAGGAGTGCGCCAAGCTTGTTGTTCAGCCGGATGGGGTAGTTCAGGGGGTCCTGACCGCTCTTCACCTTGGTTTGGTAAATGGCTTCCTCGATCTCGGTGAGGGTGGCAACGGTTTTGCTTTCCTCAGCCGTGAGGTTGCCCTTGGCGACCAGGGCGGCGCGGCGCTTGCCAATCTCGGCGACGGCATCGTTGGCCTCCTGCACCCGGTCGGCGATCTTGCGCTGGAACTGGTACTGCTCCTGCAGATCGGCTTCCGTCACCGGCAACCGAGGGTCCGCCTTCAGGTGGACTTTCTGGGTGAACGTCGTGCCATCAATGGTGAGTTTCACCAAGTACTGCCCCGGCTGCAGGAGGATGGGACCGGGATAGGCTCCCCAGAAGATCATGCCCTCGCCCATGCGGTAGCTGGGCTCTTGTAGCCAGGCCGATACGCGCTGGAAACCCGCCCCGGTCGGAGCACTGGTTTGACCACCCACGCGACGGTTCTTACCGTCAAAAATATCGAACGCGACCGACGTGGCCGGTTTGGCGAGATAGTAGCTAACGGTGATGCCGCTTGGAGGATTCGCGCCCACACCAGATTGAGGGCCGCCCCACTGCACCCGGTAAGCATCGGGCACGGCGTACATATGGTGCGCGCCGACCGGATTCTTACCGGCCAATCGTAGCGGGGAGATGTCATCCAACACCCAGAAGGCGCGACCATGGGTGGCGGCGATGAGATCGCCGTCCTTGATCACCAGGTCGTGAACCGGACAGACCGGCAGATTCTGCTTCATCGGATGCCATCGCTGCCCCCCGTCGAAGCTGACGTGCACGCCCGTTTCCGTTCCAACAAAGAGGAGCTGGGGATCCACCGGATCTTGGCGAACGGTGCGAACGTAGCTGTTCGTGGGCAAACCGTTGACGATGAGCCGCCATGACGTGCCGTAGTCGTCGGTTCGGTATAGGTACGGTCGCAGGTCGTCGTTTTCGTGGTTATCGACGGCCGCAAAAGCGGTGCCCGGCGAGGTGGGAGACGGCTCGATCATGCTCACCAGGCCCCAAGTGGGCATGCCTTTGGGGGTGACATTGATCCACTTTCCGCCGCGGCGGACGTGGATAAGGCCATCGTCGGTACCCGCCCACAGCAGCCCGCGTTCTCGGGGCGATTCGGCAACCGTGAAAACGGTGCCGTAATACTCGACGCTGGTGTTGTCCTTGGTGATCGGCCCGCCCGACGATTGCATGCGCGACTTATCGTTTCGCGTGAGATCGGGGCTGATCTTGTCCCACTTCTCGCCCCCATTCTTGGTGGCGAGAACGTATTGGCTGCAGGTGTACAGCAGATCAGGATCGTTTGGCGAGAAAACGATCGGGAAGGTCCACTGGAATCGGTGTTCTAGATCCACCGCGCCGTGTCCCATCGGGTTATCGGGCCAAGGGTCCACCGCGCGGCGGAGTCCGGTGCGGTGATTCAACATGGAAAGATCGCCACCGTAGGAACCGCCGTAAACCACATCGGGATCGTTCGGTTTCACGGCGATGTAGCCGCTCTCGCCCCCTGCGGTTCCGGTCCAGGAGTCGCGACCAACCCCGCCCGGCGCGCGACTGGGGATGCGGACGGTGCTGTTATCTTGCTGGGCACCCAGCACGCGATAGGGAAAAGCATTATCGGTGGTGACGTGATAGAACTGGGAGGTTGGGAAATCGAGTTCGGTCCAGGTTTTGCCGCCGTCGGTGGTGACCGTGGCGCCGCCGTCGTTCGCTTCGATCATGCGGAGCGGATCGTTGGGGGCAATCCAAAGATCGTGATTGTCGCCATGGGGCGGATTCAACCCGCCCCGGAAGGTTTTGCCACCGTCGGTGGACTTACCGATGCCTACGTTCAGCGCGTAGACAATGTCTTTATTGGATGGGTCGGCGTAGACGTGGCTGAAGTACCAGGCCCGTTGGCGGTAGTTTCGGTTGTCATTGACCTTGGTCCAGGTCTGACCGGCGTCATCGGACCGAAAGAGACCGCCGTCGAGATTCTCGACCATCGCGAAGTAGCGATTGGGATCGGCGGGGGAAATGGCCAGCCCAATTTTTCCAATTGTGCCACTGGGCAAGCCGGGATTTTGGGTGAGATCCGTCCAGTTACCGCCTCCGTTGGTGGTTTTGAATAGCCTACTGCCGGGACCGCCCGAGTTAAGGGAGTACGGAGTTCGCCAGGCTTCCCAAGTCGCCGCCAGGAGTGTGTCGGGATGCTTGGGGTCCAACACCAAATCTACCGCCCCGGCTTTCTCAAATCCGGGGAGTGATGTCGACCAAGTGCGTCCGCCGTCGGTGGATTTGAAAACCCCTCGGCGTCCGGTGAAGCCATAAATGTGTCCGAGCGCAGCAGCGTAGACGATATCAGGGTTACGCGGATCCACCACGATGCGGGAGATGGTTTCGGTATCGGCCAAACCTAAGTGACGCCAAGTTTTGCCGGCATCATCGCTTCGGTAGATCCCGTCCCCATGGCTGATATCACCGCGAATATCGCGTTCGCCGGTGCCCGCGTAAACGATATCGGGATTGCTGGGGGCGACGGCGACGGCTCCCACGCTACCGACGCGGAAGAAACCGTCCGAAACGCAGGCCCAGTCTTTGCCACCGTTCGTGGTCTTCCAGACGCCGCCGCCAGTGGCCCCGAAGTAGTACTCGTTGGGGCGCTGTTCGGAGCCGGTAACGGCAAGGGACCGACCGCCTCGGGCCGGGCCGAGATTGCGCCACTTCATCCCGTCAAACTGAGTGACGTCTACCGACTGGGCGGTCGCCAGGACCGTCAAAGCCAAGAAATTTACTACTGATATCGCCCGCATGAACGTCCGTACGTTACCCGTCCCAACCAATTTTTGATAAAGTGGAAACAATTTTCGGCGGCGTCGCATTACGTTGGCATGCGAAATCGCAAAGCTACATTCATCGCCGCCATCGGCATTCCCGTCGCCATTCTCGGTTGGGCCGCCTTCCGCCCCGAGCTGCTTTTTGTCAACAAATCGGTTAACGAAACCGGGCCCTCCGTGGCCGAAACGCTTCGCACTGGCTCGTTCGAAAGCTACGCTCACGAGACCAAAGGCAAGGCCGCCCTATTGAAATCGTCCGGTGGTTTCATCCTGCGACTCTCCGATTTCTCGACCAGTAACGGCCCCGACGTGCACGTATTGCTGAGTAAAACCAGCGACCCCAGGGACATCGCGGGCTCGGTCGATTTGGGCAGCATCAAGGGAAATCAGGGGGACCAGAATTACACGCTGCCGGCTGGCACCGATCCGAACCAGTTCAACTCGGTGACGGTGTGGTGCAAGCGGTTCGACGTTTCCTTCGGAGGGGCGGCGTTATCGAAGTCGGTTTCGGCCATCTCAGCCCCGTCGACCGGTTTTCAGTTAGCGACCTTCTCCAGCGAGATCATGGTGACGGGCGGCAATTTTCGGGGCCTTTCTGGACGCGCTGATATCGTGGAAAAGTCCGACCAGCGATTCTTGAAGGTCAGCGGAGTAAAGCCATCGGCAGGACGTCACTTGTGGCTCGTGAAGGCCGAGGATGCTCGCACCCCGGCTGATGTTCGCGGGGCAACGAAGATTGATCTGGGGCTGGTCAAGGCGGGCAGCAATTACTATCCGATCAGCAAAGAGATTGACGTTTGGCTGTACCGCACGGCCGTTATCTGGGATGCCAAGCGGGTGAATGTGCTCGGAACCGCTCCGCTACGATCGGCCCAGGAGATGGCACCGAAATCGGGACAAGCATCGACGGAAGGGCTCCGTTACGCCTGATGCGCTACGCTTCACCGAGACTTCCGCTCTAACCGCAATGGCATTATTTCAACGTCGCTCCTCCGCCCGACCCTCCTTCGATTCCGTCGCGATAGCGGAGATTCCCGTTCTGTACCGGGTGGCCAAGCGCATCATGCGCAATGATGCCGATGCAGAGGACGCGGTGGGGCAAACCCTTTTGGCCGCCACAAAGGCGTGGAGTTCTTTCGACGGACGACACTGTCGCAGTTGGCTCATCACGACCTTGCGTAACGAATGCGCCGCTATCGGCCGCAAGCGAGGTAGCCGCCCAGAAGTGACCATCGAAGAAAGTGCCGAGCCGGTGGCAGAAGACTTTTGGCAGGCGGTGGAATGGAGTCTGGTCGGCGACCAGTTGATGGCCGCCCTCGATGAGCTTCCCGCCGACTATCGCCTCCCGATTGCGCTCTGCGACATCGAAGAACTGGGCTACGAAGAAGCGGCGGAAGCCCTCCAAATCCCCGTCGGCACCCTCAAATCTCGTATTTTTCGCGGTCGAAAACTCCTCCGCGCCCGTCTGATTTCCCTCCAACCAAACTGAAAACCAATGCTAAAACTTCACCGAGACGATCCCGAAGGACCTCCTTGCCGGCACATGGAGCACTTTCTCCAGAAAACCGCCGACGGAAGCGCCAACTTTTTTGAACGCTGGTACGCCAAATCGCACGCCAACGGTTGCGGGCGATGCAACCGATTCCTAGACCGTCTGATCGAAACGTTGGGCCAACTTAAGAACGCGAAACAAGACCCCGCTTCCGATGTGATGGAGCGTCTCGCCAAGGGCAAATGGCGGAATCCGGACTAGATCCTCGAGCCTAGCTTCGGTAGGTCGGAGCGTCCATTTCGCGGATTTCTAGCGTGATTTTTCCATCTTCTTGTTCGCGCGAGTAAGCGAATCGAGTCTGGAGTTCGGCAAAGACGGTGTCGGCCATTTTGGACTTGAGCTCGGGACTTCGCCCAGAGAGGATCTCGAGCGTAACGTGCGCGAACCCAGGCGCGTGCCCCTCACCGACGTGCCAGTTTTTCAACAGCGTGTGATATGCCTTCACCGTTGAGGGATTGATGCTCTCGACCGTCACCAGAGCGTTGACAAGCGCTTCTAGAATCTCGGGGACGTCGGCATTCTCGTGGAGATCGGCGGTGGTTTCCAGGTGAATATGGGGCATGGTTCGGACCCATTTTAGTTCAGAATCTTCCTATGGGTGCGGTAGATACGCCGTCGGACGGACTTTTTATTGGTAAAGGTGACCATCCGGTCTACTTATTGCCGAAGTTTGCGAATCGCCACGGGCTGATTGCCGGCGCCACGGGTACCGGCAAGACCGTCACTCTGCAAGGCATCGCCGAGAGCCTTTCTCGCGACGGCGTACCGGTTTTTCTGGCCGACGTAAAGGGCGATTTAGGTGGAATTGCCGTACCAGGAGGCAGCAATCCAAAGTTTGCGGCCCGCGGAAAGGAAATGGGACTCACCATGGATTACGCCGGGTGCCCAACAATCTTCTGGGACGTATTCGGTCAGCAAGGTCACCCCATTCGCACCACCATCAGCGAAATGGGTCCGCTGCTGCTGAGCCGCCTGATGGAGTTAAACGACACCCAGGAAGGAGTATTGAATCTTGCATTCAAGCTGGCGGACGACGAAGGCTTGCTGCTGCTGGATCTTAAGGATCTGCGGGCGATTCTGGCGTTTATGGCCGAGCATGCCAAAGAGATCCAGACCGAATACGGCAACGTCTCTGCCGCCAGCGTCGGCGCGATTCAACGCCAATTATTGGTGCTAGAGCAGCAGGGCGCGGTGAAGTTCTTTGCCGAACCGGCGCTGGATATTCGAGATCTCATGCGTTGTGATCCCGATGGACAGGGCTACGTGAACATTCTGTGCGCGGACAAGCTGATGCTGAGTCCACGGCTGTACGCCACTTTTCTGCTCTGGCTGCTGAGCGAACTCTTTGAGACCTTGCCCGAAGCAGGTGATTTGGATCGGCCCAAGCTGGCCTTTTTCTTTGATGAGGCCCACCTGCTGTTTGATGACGCGCCGAAGGCACTGGTGGATAAGGTGGAGCAGGTCGTGCGGCTAATCCGCAGCAAGGGCGTCGGGGTCTATTTCATTACCCAGAACCCGTTAGACATTCCCGACTCGGTGCTGGGGCAACTCGGAAATCGCGTTCAGCATGCGTTACGGGCCTACACCCCGCGGGATCAAAAGGCGGTTCGAAGCGCGGCCGAGACGTTCCGCCCGAATCCGGCATTCAAAACCGAAGCCGCGATCACCGAGTTGGGGATCGGCGAAGCGTTGGTTTCGATGCTGGATGCCAAGGGAACCCCGACCATCACGGAGCGGGCCATTATCCGGCCGCCGTTATCGCAGGTTGGCCCGCTTTCCCCGGACATTAAAGCGGAGATCCTTTCGCGAGATCCAATCGGGCGGAAATACGACACTGAGGTCGACCGAGAGTCCGCTTTTGAAATGATCCGAAACCGCGCGGCCAAAGAACAGGAAGAGACAGCCGCCGCCGCGCGCGCCGAAGCGGAAGCGATCGAACAGGCGAAAGCCCAGGCCGCCATGGAGAAAGACGAAGCGAAACGCCTCGCCGCCGAGGAGCGAGAGTTTGCGCGTCGCCGGAAGCTTCAGGAGCAAGAGGTGCTGCGGTACGAACGCGACCGCGCACGTCAAGCGGCAAAGCCGACGCAAACGGAGAAGATGCTCCAGTCCGCCGCCCAAAGTGCCATGCGAAGCGCGGGAACCCAAGTGGGTCGGCAACTCATCCGGGGCATTCTCGGTGGCATCTTTAAGGGACGTTAACCCAAGAATATATTATGCATTTGGCAAGGACTTGTCACTAGCTGAAGTATTTTGTAGAATGGGCGGGTGGACCTAGGAAGCAGATTGCGGGAGCACCGGAAAGTTACCGGCCAGACCATTTCTGCGATCGCGCGGGAGGCGGGCATCGCCCGCTCGACTTTGGTGCGGTGGGAGTCCGGTCGATCACTGCCTCGTACCGTGGATCTAGATGCCGTGCTGACGGCCATGGGCGTTTCCAAGGAGGATCGACAGCCGTATTTCGACGCCATTCCCTGCACCCGGTTTGTGACTTACCAAGCCGACGCGGTGACATCGAACCAGTCAGGATCTCCTCACCAACTACTCCGCGCCATGCGCTCCCGCAGGCAACTCGCGCAGGAAGATATCGCGGCGAATTTGCAGGTTAGCAAGGCCGCGGTGAGTCAATGGGAGCGCGGGGATGCCTGGCCATCCGCTCACCATTTGCACGCCCTCTGCTACTTCTTGAAGGCAGCTCCTGAGGAAGTGTTGGCGCTGAGCCGGGGCCCGGCAAGGTTAGGACCGGGGACTCACCCATCGCTAGAATCCTTCGAACACCACCTTGAAAATGGGCCGCGTCCGCTCCTGCGGTCGACCCCCAACCCACTGCTAGACCTCGAAGCGATCTCGTTAGAAAGCGAGGCCACCTTGCTGGCAAATCGAGAATCGGTCCCGGGGCCGGGGCATGAGGTTTTGGGAGAGATCCGGGCGATGTATAGCCAGGCCCTTTTAATGTGGGGGCGTCCGGCTGAAGCGAAACGGGTCGTTCGTTGCGCTTTGGAAGTCCCAACGGGAAAAACGCCCGCTTGCTACTACTACCGAGCCAAAGTGATTGACGCACAGTGCGCATTTGCCACCGGCTCCACGTACGGTCGCCGGCATCGCCGATGCTCCTCGACCACACGACATGACATGCGGACCCATCGGCGACCGCCTCCATGATGCCGTGAACGGTTAAACTCAGGTATCCCGTCTGTAGAACCGCGCATGGATGATACAACCGCCGAATTTACCGCCAGTGAACTGGTCCCGTCTGTGGAGTTGCGCGTGGTGCCGAGAGTCACAATCGGCGCTAAAACCGACATGGGGCGCGTGCGTGAGAACAATGAAGACAAGTTCGAGCTGTTTCTCACCGAGCAAGACTCGCTGCTAGCGTCCCGCGGGCTGATCTTCTTGGTTTGCGATGGAATGGGCGGGCACGCCGCCGGTCAGGTAGCCAGTGAGCTGGCCGCCAAAACATTCATCGACGTCTACTTAAGCCATCCCGCTGCCGAACCAACCGAAGCCATCGGCGCGGCCGTCAAAGCTGCCAACCGGTACGTGCTCGATGTGGGACGCACGGTTCCCGGTCGCAAGGGTATGGGCACCACGATGAGCGGAGTCATTCTTTGCCAGGACACGGCGTACACGGTGCAAGTCGGTGATAGCCGGATCTATCGACTCCGGAATGGTCAACTCGATCGACTCACAGTCGATCACACGTTCCAGGAAGAAAATGTGCGGCTCGGGTTTATGTCCGCCGAGGAGGCCGCCGTACATCCGCATCGTCATTGGTTGCTGCGGGCAGTCGGGGCGGAGGATATCGTGGTTCCCGACATTGGCAGCCACGCGGCCGAAGTGGGAGACACCTACTTCATTTGTAGCGACGGCATTCTTAATCACGTGCCAGACAACGAGATTCACGAGTTTCTGCGAACCAAGACCCCCAGCGAGGCGGCATGGGGATTGGTGAATCAGGCCCTTCTCGGCGGCGGGAGTGATAACGCCACCGCGCTGGTGGTCCGCATCGACGCGTTAGAATCCCGCGCATAATCCTCTCCAAATGAATCATTTGGCGGTAGACGTCTGTATCGTCGGCGGCGGCACGGGCGGATGGGCGGCGGCATTGGCCCTGCGCGATCTCGGGATCTCGGTGGTGGTCACCGAACCGACCGATTGGATCGGCGGTCAGCTCACCAGCCAGGGCGTTCCCAGCGACGAGCATCCCTGGATTGAGGAATTCGGCTGCACCCGTCGTTACCGGCAATTTAGAAACCGCGTCCGCGATTACTACCGCGAACATCGCCGAATTACGGCTCCGGAATTTGCGCAGAACCCTGGCGGCGGGTGGGTCAGCAATCTGTGCGTTCTGCCATGGATTGCGCACCGCGTATTGCGCGAGATGGGAAGCGAAATCACCGTCCTCGCCCGGCATCAACTCACCGAGTATAGAGGCGATTCGGTGGTGGTTCAAAACACCAAATCGGGCGAACTGACCGAAATTTCGGCGAAATGGTTTCTGGACGCCACCGAAGATTCTGCTTTACTGCTAGCGGCGGAAATCCCAACCGTGACGGGTGCCGAAAGTCGGGCGATGACGGGAGAACCCCACGCAAAAGAAATTTACGAGCCAGACAATATTCAGGCGATGACTTGGATCGCTGCCCTCGGGTGGCGAGAGCCAACCGGAACCGAACATCTGGTTGAGAAACCAACCCGCTATGATTTTTGGCGAAGCTTTCAGCCAGACTTCTGGCCTGGCCCTCTCATGGGCTTCATGGATGTCCACCCCACCACGCTGCAGCCCCGCCATTTGCCGCTGAAGTCGAGCGGCGTCGAACTCTTCTCCTACCGCCAAATCGCCGACCCTCGGCGCGACGCGGCGAGTCCCTACGCTTCGACAATCGTGAATTGGCCCATGAATGACGCATTCACCAGCCACGATCCGGCCGACGCTCGGGAGCTCACCGCCAGCTTGGTCTACTGGTTACAACAAGAGGCGCCTCGGCACGATGGCGGCATGGGATACCCAGAACTGTTTCTCGACCCCACGGCGCTAGGTACTCCGGATGGGTTTGCCATGCATCCGTACATTCGGGAGTGCCCGCGAATCCGGTCCCGACAGACGATTACCGAGGGAATGATTTCGACCGAGCTAAACCCTGGACGCGACCGTGCCCCCGCCGTGGAGAAGAGTGTCGGCATTGGTGCGTATCGGGTGGACCTACATCCGACAACCGGCGGCGACAACTACCTGGATATCAGTTCTCTGCCCTTTCAAATTCCGCTGGGCAGCCTCATTCCCCAGAGCCGCGCCAGCGGCCGACCCGGAAACGTGCTTCCCGCGGCGAAGAACATCGGGACCACCCACATTTCCAACGGTTGCTACAGATTGCATCCGGTGGAATGGAATATTGGCGAAGCGGCCGGCCTTTTGGTAGCTTCCTGCCTTCGCGACTCATCGCCGCCAGATGCATTTTTGGAAGACGCGAATAGATTCGACGATTTGCTTCGTCTACTCCACCATCAAGGGATCGAAACTCACTGGCCGGACCTCCCCTTACGCCCCCTTTGAGCGCCGAATTGAAGCGACAGAATTGAATTCCATCAACTTTGTTAAGAACTTAGACAAAAAATTGCCTGCGCATCGGAGAGATGGCGCAGGCAGATGTGTCTGTCTGTTGCTTTCATTTGTTACTGGCTTAGCTCTATACGGCTTCGTCCATTTAACGCCTTCTACTATTGCATGAATTAGCACGTCTTTGAACATTTATGCGAGATGCTGACTGACACTTTTCCGGGACTATCATCGATTCTGTACACCTTTTCAAAAATATCACGATCCTAATCTCGAAGAACGCCCCCCTTTTAGTAGTGGAGGACGATGAATTCTTCCGGGCTACCTTGTGCCGCCACCTCCGAGCCCGGGGATACTCCGTGACGGATTGCGCCGGTATTGAGAACATCCTTGGCGAAACAGCCACGGCCCGCAACGGAGATGAAGCCTCCCATTTGAATCTCACCCCGTTTTCGGTGGCTTTTTTGGACCACTATTTTCAGTCGGGCACAGATAACGGCACCACCCTCACGGCCGCCTTGGTGAAGCTGGGAGTCACGGTCATCGGGATGTCGAGCTCTCGCGCGGCTAACGAATCCATGATGAGACAAGGGGCGGTCGCCGCCTTCCCGAAACGAAATTTAATCAGCGAACTCAATTGAGCCTCGCGCTGGTCGAGATGGCACGGCTATCATGATGGTTCATGCCTGAGGTTCCCGCTGATCAGCAACCCAACGTAACCGCTCTGGATCAAATCTTGCGCGCGGCGCTCACCTCTCGGGTCTATGACCTGGCCCTCGAAACCCCGCTGGACGCCGCCCCGCTACTCAGCAAACGGGTCGGCAATCGCGTCTTCCTGAAGCGCGAGGACCTACAGCCGGTGTTCTCGTTTAAGCTGCGGGGAGCTTATAACCGCATGGCACTCCTGAATGCCGACGAGTTAGCTCGGGGCGTCGTTTGCGCGAGTGCGGGAAACCACGCGCAAGGCGTGGCCCTGAGTGCCTCCCACCTACGGTGCCGCGCAGTGATCGTGATGCCGGTAACCACGCCGGATATCAAAATAGAAGCCGTATCCCGCCTGGGGGGCGAAGTGGTGCTATTTGGGGATAGCTACGACGAGGCTTACGCGCATGCGCGCGAAATTGAGTCTCGCGACGGCTTGACGTTCGTTCACCCTTACGACGATCCTTTAGTAATCGCCGGTCAGGCCACGATTGGTTTGGAGCTTTTGAGACAATCACAAAAGCCAGGGCACGGTCGGCTAGACGCGGTCTTTATTGCGGTTGGCGGCGGCGGACTGATTGCGGGAATCGGGGCGGTGCTGAAATCGTTGGACCCGCGAATCAAGATCATCGGGGTGGAGCCCGAGGACGCAACCGCCATGACCCAGTCGTTGGCCGCCGGTCATCCCATCACGCTCGACCGAGTCGGAAGATTTGCCGACGGCGTGGCCGTGAAGCGCGTCGGCGACGGCACCTTCCACATAGCCCAGCAGGTGGTAGACGAAATGGTGGTGGTATCGAACGATGCCATCTGCGGCGCAATCAAGGAGATCTTTGAAGATCGACGGGCGATTCTGGAACCCGCCGGGGCCCTGGCCTACGCCGGATTATGTGCCTGGGTTGCCCAGCACCACGCCAAAGATTTGAACCTCGCCGTGATCGCCTGCGGGGCCAACGTAAATTTCGATACGTTGCGCCACGTGAGCGAACGAGCCGAATTGGGGGAAAATCGGGAAGCCATTCTAGCCGTAACCATTCCGGAACGACCCGGGAGTTTCCGGGAATTCTGCCGCGCCATCGGCGATCGCAGCATCACCGAATTTAACTATCGGAATGCGCCGGACGCGGAGGCGCAAGTGTTTGTTGGCATTCGGACTGCCGGGGGCGATGGTTCGGCGGGAATCGTGCATCAATTGACGCAGGCAGGTTTTGCGGCGGCGGATTTGTCACAAAATGAGACGGCAAAGCTACACATTCGCCACATGGTTGGGGGCCGGGCGCCGGTAGAGAATGAACGGCTATTTAGCTTCGTATTTCCGGAGCGAGTGGGGGCATTAGCGAGGTTCCTTGACTCCATGCAGCACCCGTGGAATATCAGCCTATTTCACTACCGCAATCACGGCAGCGACTACGGTCGCGTGCTTTGTGGAATCCAGGTGCCCCCGGCCGAAGAGGCCGACTTGACCGCATTTTTGGCGCGACTGGGCTACGAATGGCAAGAAGAAACCGAAAATGTAGCCTGTACGAGATTCCTCGGGTACCCGATTTCAACGTCATGATTCGCATTTAGTTGAGTGTCACAATGGAGCCATGAATCCGCATCTCGCGCAGAAATACCCGGCTTTTCCCCCGGTAGATTTGCCCAACCGGCAGTGGCCCGGTCGGCAACTCACGCACGCGCCCATTTGGTGCAGCGTGGATCTGCGAGATGGCAACCAGGCGCTAATTGAGCCCATGAACCTGGCGGAAAAACTAGAGCTGTTCGAGCTACTGGTGGCGCTTGGCTTTAAGCAGATTGAAGTCGCTTTCCCCAGTGCCAGCCAGGTCGAGTTCGATTTTGTCCGTAAGTTGATCGACGAGAACCGAATTCCGTCCGATGTCACCATTCAAGTGCTCACCCAGGCCCGCGAGCACCTCATCCGCCGGACCTTCGAAGCAATCGCCGGCGCGCCGCGGGCGATTGTTCACCTCTACAACTCCACCAGTCCCGCCCAGCGACGCATCGTTTTCAACATGACCGAGGACGAGATCGTGGAGGTCGCCTTGGCCGGCACCCGGCTAATTAAGCAACTGGCCGCCGAGCAAACGGTGACCAAGGTGGACTTTGAATATTCCCCCGAAAGCTTCACCAGTACCGAGCTCCCCTTCTCCCTGCGTATCTGCCGCGCCGTCATGGAGGTTTGGGAACCGACGCCCGCGCGTCCGATCATTCTCAACCTACCCGCGACGGTAGAAGTGAGCACCCCCAATGTTTACGCCGACCAGATTGAGTGGATGCTGAACAACCTGCCCAATCGCGAATCGGTGGTGCTCAGCCTCCACACGCATAACGACCGTGGTTGCGCCGTAGCCGCCGCCGAATTGGGCCAACTGGCCGGAGCCGATCGCGTCGAGGGCACGATTTTGGGCTACGGCGAGCGAACCGGTAACGTCGACATCGTAACGCTCGCGCTCAATTTAATGAGTCACGGGATTGATCCGGGCCTGGATCTTAGCAACGTGCCGCGCCTCATCGAGGTGGTCCATCGCTGCACCGACGAGGTGATTCACCCCCGGCACCCGTATATCGGCGAACTGGTCTATACCGCGTTCAGCGGCTCGCACCAAGACGCCATCAGCAAGGGCCTCAAAGCCCACCGCCCCGACGCGGCCTGGGATGTTCCGTATCTGCTGATCGATCCCAAAGATATTGGTCGCGAGTACGAGGGCATTATTCGCGTCAACAGTCAGAGCGGCAAGGGTGGCGTGGCGTACATTCTTCGGGCTGAATTTGGCTTGGACCTTCCGAAGGCCATGCAACCCGAATTTAGCCGCATTGTCCAAACCATTGCCGACAAATCGGGCAAAGAACTGAAACCCGAGGTGATCTATTCCGCGTTCGAAGCGACGTACTTGGACGCGAATGCCAAGTATCAATTGGGGGATGTCACCATCACCAGCGTGGGCAGCAGTACGGAGCGTGTCCACGTCAACGCCGTGGTCACGGTAGATGGGCAACGGCTACTCGCGAGTGCCGACGGAATCGGTCCGCTGGATGCCTTTGCCAACGCGCTGCGCTCCGTTGGCGTACCGGAGTTTCGGGTCTGCTCGTTCCACGAGCACAGCTTGGCCAGCGGAGCCACCTCCCGCGCGGCCGCTTACGTCAGCGTAGAGAGCGAAGGTCGGCAACGATGGGGCGCCGGGGTAGATCCCAGCATCACCATGGCCTCCCTCCGCGCCCTCATCAGCGCGCTGAACCGCTAATCTCGGCTACACGTTAGCTTGAGTTCTTGGTTGATTTCGCACCGACCGAGGCGGGCGGTGAATTGGCCGGAGGTGGCTTCGATTTTGACGTCCGGGAAGCCGAGTTGAGTGCCGCTGGGGCAGAACGTGCCGTGCTGTCCCCGGTACTGGCTCTGCGCCACCCACACGTCGATCAGCCGCATCCGGTTCTCCCATTCGGGCAGTTGTTTCGCAGGCGGAAGGGCGGTGGTTTCATTGGAGAATTGCAGGACCCCCCAGCGGTCGGGCCAGTGCATATCGATGGTGTGCTGGGGCGACCAAACCCAGTTATCCTCGGGCTTACCTGGGACTTTCACGTATTTCCCGTCCTTCACCGTGGTCTGCCACTGAACGCGGCTGAAATTGATGCGCCACTGATCGCCATCCCGCGGCGGACTAGGCACGTGGGAGACCTCGCGAAGGGCCGCCCATGGGCAGGCGATTTCGACCGACCATCCGCGATCGGTATCTTCCGGATGATTGAGCGTGCCATCGATATGGACCGCGGTGCGCAGGCCTTTGATTTCCCACCCATTCAGCGCCGGACCACCGCCGCGATATGGACGCGGAAGCAGCAGATCCCAGGTGGTGTTGAGCGCATTCAGCTCCAGTTCCACGTACTGATGGCCGTCGTCATCCGGGTCCAGAAACACCTCAAAGTCGTTGTCTTGAAAGATGACGGAATCGTGCTCAGTCAGGGTTGCCCACACGTGCGGCTCCTCGAGGTGGGCGCCGATGTAGAGATATTCATCGTCCCACATCATCTTTGCCCGGGTTTTGAAGGCCGGTTTCGGTTTTTTATCGCCCTCGATGTCCTGAAATTCCGCCGTCCAAGGGGCGTGGCTCCAGGCGGCATCGTCCAGCCGTCCGTCGAGCTTTGGCGGCTGGACGGTGCGCGGGCAAACGTAAACGAGCGGATGCGAGATCATCAAGCTCGCCAGCATAACCGCAATCACGGTTTATGATGCGCGTTTTCTACCGGTCAATTACGGCATGGAGGCCCGCATTGCAAAATCCCGCGCCTCTCAGATCGTCGCGGGTACAACCTAACCATGCTTTTGGAAGGCAAAGTCGGCTTAGTCCTCAATGTGACCAATAAAAACTCGATTGGTTGGGCGATTGCCGACCAGGCGAATCAACACGGCGCCCGCGTTGGCATCGGCGCTCAGAACGAACGATTGGCCGAAGGCGTCAACAAGCTCATCGAAGGGCGAACCGGGTTCGACCCCTTCCTCATCGACTTTGGTTTTGAAGAGCAGTACGAGACCCTGCGCCAACAGGTGGAATCGACCTACGGCAAGATTGACTTCCTGGTCCACAGCGTTGGCTTCGCTCCCCGCACGGCCCTAGAGGGTCGCTTCATCGACACCACGCTGGAAGATTTTCAGATCGCGATGAACGCCAGCGTTTACTCGCTCATCCGCACCTGCGCCACGCTGGAAGGGTTGTTCAATGAAGATGCTAGCGTCATCACGCTTAGCTATCTCGGTTCGCAGCGCGCCATGCCCAGCTACAACATCATGGGTGCCTGCAAGGCCGCCCTGGAAGCCAGCATCCGCTACCTGGCGCTCGACCTGGGTGAAAAGGGCATCCGCGTGAATACGCTCTCGCCCGGACCGGTCAACACCATCTCGGGTCGCGGTGTAAAGGGCCTTTCCGGAATGCTCTCCACCGTGGCCGAGCGCGCCCCGCTAAAGCGCCCGTACGGTCAGCCGGAAGTCGGCGCGAACGCGATGTGGCTCCTCAGCGACCTCAGCAAAGGCGTCACCGGTCAGCTCGTCTTCATCGACAGCGGCTACAGCATCACCGCGTTCTAAAGGCTGTCCGTTCGCGTGCCGCTCTGGCACGCGAACGGCAGTCGTTTGACCAATCCGCCCAGGAAAGCCGTCCTTCGTTCGGGTCTCGGTACAAACCGGTAAACCCCATCTTGGAAAGTTTAGGGCCGTCCGCCTCGGCAGTATTCGCCCACGCCTCCATCTTTGCGCCCGGATCGTCATTCTTTGACGGGAGGTTGACCGAAGTTCCGGCAAGCAGCGCATCTGTGATCAAAGTGGGCAATCGGACGCCCTTACCGACCTTTGCGGCAAGAATCTCCAACTCTACATGTTCATTGTTTGGATTCTCTGCCTGAAGATGAACTTCGGTCGATCCCACCTGCTCGTCAAATACGGTGGGAGTGCCGGAGATTTTCAGTTTTGACAAGCGAGGAAAATAGTAGTCCCGCAAGAGAGCCACCACTTGAGTTCTGGACACTCCGTAAGCCGCCATTTCGCTCTCTGAAGCCAGCGAGGCAAGACACTCGGCATCCCGCCGGGCCAGACACTCGCCCCCGGTCATCGCCACTTGAGTGGGCGTTGGTCCGGGTCTATTCAGAAACAGGTAGAGGGCGACGCAGAGAATCACCAGGGTGGTCAAGCCAATAGCTTGTTTACGTTTGACGCTCATCGCTATTTTCCAATCGGACTCGCCCAGAATCCGGGTTCTGACCAAGTACCTGCCGACCGTTTGCGGACTACATTGCCTGCGAATAACACCCCTAGCCCAAATTTGGGTTCAAATTGATTGTGAATGTCAACAGACGCCTCATTGCAGTTCATGTCCAGGAAGGTCACCAGATTGGCCTGAAATAGCTGCTGCCATTCTCGCATCCGCGATTCCCAAAGCTCGCTATTCCGAATGTAACCGACCGACAGGCCCTCAACAGCGCGAGGGTCAATCTCTTTGCATGGACTTTGGAAGCTAGCCGTCGGGAGATTCAATATATTGTTCTGCGATCCGGGTTGCTTGAGAATATGTCCATTATCGGGATAAATGTCGTCGGTCGGAGGAAGCAGGTCGCCCGAAACGCTCAATCCGTTTTGATCCATGTAAAGGATCAGCGCGAGATTCATTTGCCGCAAATTCTCCGCAGCCGCCGTGACTTGTCCTGCTCTTTTGGATGACTGAAACACCGGAAAGCTAATTCCTGCCAAAACCGCGATAATAGCAATCACGGTCAGGATTTCCACCAGGGTAAAGGCGCGATGCTTCATTATTTGCGTACTCTCCATAGTGTTTATACACTATTCCAGCCGGATTTCCAAATGAAAAAACTGAATGAAAGAATTCGCAAAAGTACTGGCGGTCCCTAATTGGTCGGCGGTGGGTTTGTCCCTCCCCGACCGGTTTGATTTGGCCGTGCATTATCACCAGGGCGATCTGGATCATCAGCGGACCGTCACGGCATATTCGGGATTAGCAGGCGAGGTCGAAGGGGCCACGTTGGCGCTGGCCTCGGCGTGGTTGCCGCAAATAGATTTGCGAACCCAGCACGGCGTCCATCCCCGCATCGGAGCGCTCGACGTGTGCCCTTTCGTCGGAGAGATTGACGTGCCAACGGTCGCCGAGCGATTTTGGCGGGAGTTTGGAATTCCCGTGACGCTTTACGAAAAGAGTGCCCCCGGCCGGAGCCTGCCGGATGTGAGGCGGGGCCTGTATCCTCCCGATTTTGGCTCCGTGCCGCATCCCCAGTGGGGCGTCACCGTTATGGGCCAGCGCGACTTCTTGATCGCCCTCAACGTGAACCTGCCCACCACCGACCTGACCATCGCGCGATCGGTGGCGCGTCAGATTCGGTTAAACCGCGAGGCGGGAGTGCCGAATTTTTCGGGAGTAAGGGCGCTGGCGTTTTCGTTGGACTCGCAGCAAATGACGCAGATCTCCATGAACATCACCCGGCCGGACGACGTTTCGATCGATGAATTGGTGGGCTGGATTCGCCACCAGTTACCGGTCTCGGGAGCAACCGAATTGATCGGGGTCATTCGCCGCCGCGATCTGGCCACCGCCACGGTACTGGACGTTCGGGAATGCCAAATCGTGGATTGAATTATTGGTGGCGACGCCGCCCGAACCCATATAATGAGCCCAGTATGAAATTGGATCCTTCCGAACTCAATCGCCAGTTTTGGACCGATGGGTATGTGGTCGTCGAAGGGCTGTTTGATGACTCTTTGCTTGACTTACTCCATGCGAAGATCCTGGATCACTTTTCGGGAGCATTTCAGAACGCCAATAGTAAGGATTTCGACGACCTTGCCGCGACCCAAGTGGTCCCCTGGTTCCCTGAACTCGAAGGAGTGGACGGGTTTTCACTGATCGACGAAAACCCTCAGATGGCCGAAATGACGACCGCGATGCTGGGAGAAGGCTGGAACACTCAGGTTTGCATGGTGATGTATTCGGCTCCCGGCAGCGCCGGACAGGCCTGGCACCAGGATTGTCCCCCCGAGGCCAGCCAAGACTACAATCTGAACCGACTCGTGTACACCAGCGACATTGATGAACAAACCGGAGGTCAGTTGGTGATTGTGCCCGGAACGCATCGACAAGGCACCATTCCGGCGGGCGAGCCACACGGAGATTTGCCGGGACAGGTCACCATTGCTCCCCGCAAAGGCTCGTTGGTACTATTGCACGGCCACTGCTGGCACCGAGTGTTGCCGGTCGGGTCCACCAGCCGGGTTTCGACCAACTACCGCGCCACCCCCACCGGGACGCCGGGAAATGTCACCGACGTGTGCGTGTACCGAAACATGCGGTTCCAGTTTTCCACTCAGAGCGTCGTCGAGCACAGAACTCCGGGCTAGTGCCCCGCCGTGGTCATCGCTACTTCCCCACTTTTTTGCGTAGCGTCCAGGACATTTTTTTGGTTTTTTCTGAAAGTAGCGGGGGCAGGACGAATTCTTTATATCACACGGTACAAATTCGCGATACAATGCCTTCACCATGAAGGTTGCCCATCTGGTTACCCCCGCTTTGTTTATCGTCACCGTGGTGCTCAGCGCCAGCTCGTTCGAGGCCAACGCCACCCCCGCGTTCGCTCAAAAGGAAAAGAAGACCTGTAACTACTGCCACCTGAACGCCAGCGGCGGTAAGGGCTGGGGCTTCCGCGGCAAGTTCTACGAGCACAACAACGACAGCTTTAAGGGATTTGTTGAAAAGACCGAAGCCGCCAAGGCCGGCGTGAAGCCGGGCGCAATGGGACAGGCAGCGAAGCCCACCAAGAAGTACCCGTAGTCAGTCCATTAGTCCGGTAGGTAATCCGGGTAACTTTAAGCCATGGGGCGAATCTTAGCGAGTTTGCGCACGCAGACGGCACGTAGATTCGCCCTTTTTGTCGCCCTCTGGTTGTTCGCGGGTTCCGCGTTGCAGTTTGTGACGTTTCCTTCCAACCAGCAGTGCCCCACCGCTCCGGTGCAAGTCGTACCCATAGTGTTGAGGAACTCAAACGGTCAGGATACTGGCATCCAGTGGCGCGCCCCGTTACCAGGGGAAAAATCCTTCCAACTCTGTACATGTAGCACGGTCAAACGTAGCCAGCTGGTCAGCGACACGCTGAAGAAGTTTGAGCCATACCTCGCACCCTCCCCCGTGTTGCTGCTGAACGCGGAGATCTCCCAAACTCCGGCGATTCCTACCGATCGACCCGCCCTCACTCCGCGCGAGCCCGATCCCCCCACTCCGCCGCCCAATCTTTCCTAAAGACCCCCTTGTCATGAACGCGGACTCGCAAAGCGAGGCCCGCCTATGGTCTTTTTATCCGGAAAGATGAACAAATCCCTATCTCAACGCGCATTCACGCTTATCGAACTCCTCGTCGTCATCGCCATCATAGCGATCCTCGCCGCCATCCTGTTTCCCGTATTTGCTCAAGCAAAGGCGGCGGCAAAATCGACCGCCTGCCTGAACAACGTCAAACAGTTGGCGCTGGGACTGACCCTTTACGCCAACGATGAGGACGACCGGCTCCCCGCCGCTACCGAGCACATGACGGCCGGAGGCGACGGCGAAACGACTGCACAATCCTGGCTAGATACCGTCCAGCCCTATATCAAAGCTCGATTGCTCTACCGATGCCCGGAGGATCAATCGCCGCACTGGAACGACGCGGAGGACGCACGGGTGACCAGCTACGGTCTGAACGCGTACGTGTCTTTCAACCATCCGCCGTACTTTGGCCCGGCATTATCCTCGTTCACCCACTCCGCCACCACCGTACTCGCCGCCGAACTCGGCGACGACCGCACGGAAGACCACTTTATGCCGATGTACTGGGGGAATCCCCCGAAACTTGAGGATGCGGATGCGCAAACGGAAGAATGGGACGCGACCGCTCGCCAGCCGATAGCGATGGGGATCACCCGACACAACGGTCGATCCAATTTTCCGTTTGCCGATGGTCACGCCAAGTCAATGACCTTCTCCCAGACCTGGCAACAAATCGACGGATCCCGCCCGACGGTGGATGCGTACGATCCCATGAGCGAGGTGGGCCAGTGATGACGGCGATGGTCGGAATACTGGTGTTGCTAGAAACGCCGGTTTCGCCATCGTTGCGGGCGGCAGCAAGTAAGCAAGTGGGACGGGTGATTCCGGCCCAAAGATTGACGGATTCGGACGGTAATCCAGCGCAGATTGGAGGCAGGAAGCCGCGCCCGACCCTGCTGTACTTCATCCAGAATGGCTGTCCGTGTTGCAAGGCGGCGAAGCCATTCGCCGATCGCTTTCAGACCTACTACGGCGATGTGGCCGACGTGTACGGAATCATCGACGCATCCGCGCTCGAGGCGCGGAAGTGGTCGGAAACCGTTTCCGCCCAGTTTCGGGTGATTCCCGATGGGTCGCAGAATCTCATCCGCTCGTTTGGCGTCACCAACGGCACCAGCATGATTCTATTGGATCAGAACGGGAGAGTCACCGATTCCTTCGCCGGGTACTCGGTGTCCACACTAACGACCCTGAACCGTCGCATCACCAAATTGGCCGGTATCGGTGACCGTCCCTACCTCTACCGTCCCGCCCCCAAAATCGAAACAACCGGTTGCCCGTTCAATCAATAATTGCACGGTCCGAATGCCCCGGCCGCCGGAATTAATTCCGGCGGCGGAGGACGCGGTCGGCGGCGGCGCGGAGCTCAGCTTCATCCACCGGGCGACTGCCATCGCGATCGAGGAGCCGCGTAACCGGCAACAGCCGATCGAATCCCCCTGTGGCGGAATCGAGCTCGGCGGCGATGTCCAGAAGTTCAACTCCGGCCTCGAGCACCTCCGCGAATGGAAGGGTCTCAAATCGCCCTCGCTGGCGGGAGATGTATTCAAAAACGCCACGAATGCGCTCCGATCCGCTGCCGGCACAGGCGTACGATCCGTTTTCAAAGCGCGCCCCCGCGCCATCGAAAAAGTACACACCAAACTGGTCGGTCTTGCGGTCGTAACTGGCAACAATCGGCAGAAAAAGACCGATGCCCTGCATCGCCATCGGGGCATTGCCGGCCAGCGCCCGACTGATCTCCGCCAATTTGCCCTCGGTGGACATCTCGGTGAGGTTCACGCGTCGGTAGTACTTGAGGTTGTGCTTCAAGTACCGGCACACCTCAACCGAACGGGCAAAGGCACCGGAAATCGCGACCACGGTGCTGTCGTCCAGCGCCATGATCTTTTCCGCTCGATCGTACATGATGAGGTTGCCCGCCGTGGCCCGTCGGTCAGCAAGGGTCAACACACCGCCATCGTAACGCAACGAGATAACCGTCGTCCCGTGGGTTTCCAGTTGGTCGCTGAGGGCACCCGGTCCGTGCATGGCCGGTCGCAGATCCTTCACCAGATCGGCAAAATCGGTCGCGGTTGCCATCATTGGCCGCTTCGCTGGCGATACTTCTTCGCCTGATCTGGGTCAACCTTCTTCATGCGGCGCATGAGTTCATTACCACCCTCTGGTCGTTTTACATCGGGGGCCGAAGGACCGCTGTCATCGCCTAGCTTCCGCTCGGTGCCGGGCCCGGTGGGCATTTGTCTTCGCTCCTCCATTTTAGTTTTCCGTCGCTACTTGCCGCAGCGCGCTTATAAACGCTTCTACGTCAGTTATCTCATCGATGGAGTCAGGATACAACGCATTTGGCGGTAATGCGACCTCCTGATTCTCTCCGTTCACCCGGAAGGTGAGGCTCCGCCAATTTGCCGTCTGCAAAAAGTCCCCAAATTTGGTGACCGCAAGGGACCGAGCCTTCGCGCGGGTGGATTCTGCTCGAGCGGCCGAGGGAGGATTCGGGCGAACCATACCGGCCTCCACCATTCCCTCGTGGAGACTCTCGTCGCGATCGAGATTGTGATACTCCAGATCGAACGCCGCGAGACTGGGATCGCGCCAATCGGTACCTTCGCTCTCCATGTAATTCTCCAGCAGCATCCGCTTAGCCGCCCAGTCCACGTCGTAGGCGAACGCCGAGAAGTCGTCCCGGATAGCCGCAAGTAGCCGCCGCGAGTCTGCCGCCACCGATGTTTCCTCGTCCGTCAAAACCCCGAACCGCTCGGCTGCCGCAAAGTAGGATTCCAAAATCTCATATGCGGTCGTCCAACGGCCATTCGTCAGCGGAACCGTGAACTTGTAGCTCTCATCCCGACTGATGCCCTGAAACGCCCGTACCGGGTCGGCAATCGGCCATTCCGGACTCTCCCCGATCTCCAGCAGCCGAAGCGCGATCTTTACCAGCCCGATTTTTCGCGCCGTAGCCGTGGCGATCATGTTGCTGTCGCCGCTGATGACGTGCAGCCGGACAAACTGCGCGTGATCCGCATGCGGTTCGTCCCGGGTATTAAAAATGGGCCGGCGATAGAGCGTCTCGGCGTTCGCTGGCTCCATAAAGAAATCCGCCCGCTGACTGATCTGGTAGGTCGCGGAGAAACCCATTTCCGCCCCCACCTTTCCCGCCCCCGTCAAAATTTGGCGTGCCACCAACATCGGCGTAATCGCGGCGAAGAGTCGATCAAAACCGTGTGAACGCGCGACAAGATAGCTCTCGTGAGTGCCGTAACTAGCGCCATGAAAGTCGGTGTTGTTTTTGTAAACCCGCACCTGCCGCCCAATTCGCGCCGCGTAATCCTGAGACGCTCGCCGGAGAGTCTCGTCGCCCGCCACGTCGTGCGCGGCAATCCCGGCTAGGGTGAGACACTCGGCCGTCGCGTATTCCGGGTGGCCGTGATCGTTATAAAACCGCGCCCCAATCGGCAGTATCCGGTCTGATCGGATCTCATCGGCTGGGGCATAGGTGCGACCGGCATCAAACTGGGCATCGACCGGATCCTGGGCTAATCGGTCGAGTCGGAAGCCGCGCAGGTCGGCACGGGGAGATTCGGCCCGGTAATCCCAGCCTATAAAGCCCGGGCCGGAGTATGCCTGAACGAACGACGTGGCATCTTCAACCTGATCGTGCGCTCCGCGGGCCTCGATAAGGAGTCCGTACTCCGTATCGAGGCCCGCAATAATTGGTCGGGACATGTCCCTAGTCTACGTCGGTTGCTACCCCGAGAATCGCAGCCGCGACCCCGGGGAGGAACAATTTAGTAACGATAGACGACGAACGTTCCGGTGGACGGGAAGCCTGGCAGGCTGAGACCCGTGTAGGTGGCGTATCGCGTGGCGGGGGTGGAATTGGTAACCGCTCCCTGCTTCGTGTACTGTTGACCGACCGATGCAGAAATCTCTCCGTCGATACTGGCCGACGTGATGTTCTTTACCGGATAGAGCCGAATGGTGCCAGCACTGAAGTTAACGACGCCGTAGTAGAACGCTTGAATCGACGCAGAAGTGGCGCGACCCGAGCCGTCGTTGGTCACCGTCTGCTTCATGAACACGATGTCCTGCTCGTCATTGTCGTTCGAACTGGGGAAGCTGATGGCGAAGGTGCTACCCATGTTTCGCACCATCTGCGTGTAGTTCCGCCAAATTCCCTGCAGCGACGTGATTCGACTAATAAGGAACGGATCCGACGGATCCGGCTGAATCAGCGAGTACGTGCCCGGAGTGGCCGAAGGAACGCCGGTGGCCGGGAAGAGATTTCCAGGAGGAGCAAAGCGACCTTCAATCAGGTTATCGTTCGGAACGGTTGGGCTGAGATTGTTTCGATCAATCGCCTCGAACAGACCCTTAGATCCGGCCTGGGAGATGGAGTACGTATCTCCGCTGAAGAAGATTCGGCTCGCCGCCTCACCCGTTGACAACTTCGGTCGATCAGCTGCCGGCATACCGGAGATATCGAAAGCGAGATAGTCGCTGAGGTGGCTGGGCAGGCGCGGCTGTACCGACAGGCTGTTGTCCTGGTCGAACTGCGTTTTATTGAAATCAACGGCGCTTCCATCGCTGTTCACCGCGAAGTGGGCGTCGTTCACGAAAATGGGCTGAACCGTATATCGCCCCGCGAAAGTGCGGATCGATGCGGGCAGGTTAACCGGAAGTCCAGTGATCGCAGAGTAGCTCGAGGTTCCGTCGGTGGTCTGATACTGAACCTGGTCTACTTTCAGCTTATAGCTCAAGAAAAGCCGGCTGTTAAGCCGTTGCTGAGTGTCGGCCTCGATGATGCTGGCGACTTCAGTGTTGATACGAAGAATCTGGTTCTGGTAGCCGTTCAGCTGAACTCGCGGAGGTGAACCCAGCGAGATGGAAACCGTTCGACCGACCGTATCGGTGATATCGGTCAGGCCAATGGTGGCCGTGATATCTCCGGCGGCGAGTCCGGTGCGGCCCTGGCCGGTCAGATAAGAAAGTTCAATCTGTCCTGGCTTGGGAGTACCGTCGCTCTTCCCTAGATCGACTACCGGAATGCTGCCGGCTGTGGAGCCGGTCGCGGTGGTGGAAGTGGTAGTGGTGCCGGTTGACGACCCCCCATCTCCCGCACCGGCACATCCGATTGCAAGTACGGCAAGAGCCGTCGCCAAAATAGCCGTCGTTTTGCCGTTCAAAACCGACTGATTCCCCTTAAGCAATGAGTTCAAAGCGTGATCACCTCTGGTCCCGGACCATGTTTGCCAGCTTTCGCTAACTGGCGAACAGTATAGCAAGTCGCCGATCCGATGTTCAGACGGTTTTTGATGGACAAAAAGGTCACACCGGATCGTAAACCTTGCGCGTTCCCGATCTCAGGGCTTTATCTTAGCCGCAATCGTGCCCTCAACGGATTGTCCGACGGCAGGAATTGGGAGATTTTTGATCTTCGCATCCATGGATAGGACAATTCCATCCTTATTTACTGTGAAAGTACCGGTAGAAATGAGGCCATCTCCCGCTTCCGTGAGTTTCGTTTCAAACTTGAAGCCGTCCAAATCGCCAACTTTTGCCGGCCCAAGATACTTCCCGACAAACTTGTAGGCGGGCACCAAATCCTCTTTTCGCTCCGGCACGTCGATGGTGTAAGTCTCACCGACGCCAATCTCGGTGGTTGGGGCCAAGAATTGCAGCAGCAGGTATAGGCGAGCGGAATCGTTCCCCTGGATACCACCCTCAATTTTCCTCAACGTGTTGTCGCTGCCGACTTTGGCCTTGACTTCCTGCGCACCGATGCCGGGGTCGTTGCCACCGACGTCAATCGTCAGGTTCTTGAACTCGGCCGTGTAGTCGTACACGTCGTCCTTGAGCGCCGTCGCCTTCGACGTCAGATCAGCCTTCACGATGGCCGTGGTGCTGAGCACGTTCAGCTCCAGTTGAAGCTGGTGGACCACGACGGCATCAATTTTTGGATTGAATTTGATCGAGACCTTTTCTTGACGAACATTTGCCATTGCACCCACCGATACGGCGGTAGCAGCCAGGGTGAGCGAGATAAACCAAATTGAACGAAGCGTACGCATGACTCTGTACTGTATCCGACCTAACGTTTCCTTAACCCCGACCAATGACTCATCGGAGTCAACGGCCGGGATTCTGGCTAATTCTTGCTGATTTCAGATTCGGTGTCCGCGCCGAGCTCGTCATCCGTCATGAGGTCATCGTCGTCCGCCCATTCGCCGCCGTAGAGTGATCCTTCCGGTTCCACTCCATCAAATTCCATCTCGAATTCAATCTGAGTCCCATCCGGCTCGGTAACCGTAAACCGAACCTCAATGTCTTGAATACCGTAGGGGAAGAATAAGCGGGGCTCGCTGGTGTCTTGCGCGGCTGCTTCCCGAAGTGCATGAATCACGGAGGTCGCGGCATTTTTGGCGGCTTCGCCGATTTCGGTGGGGTTGATCATCCACTCAACTTACCCGAGCCGTCTTGCGACAATCGGGACAAAAAATTAGATACGACCGAAAGGTAACGATTGGGATCGCTCTCGTAGCATTTAGCGTGTTTTGCCCCAGAAAATATGGCGATTTCGGCGTGCGGGACGGCTTCTTGATATGAATCCAGAACCTGAAGGGGACTCAACGTGTCCTCACTGGCCGCCAAAATCAGGGCTGGCCCTTTCCACTTTTCCGCCGCATGAATCGGGCGAATTTCTGAGGGATTGACCCCGGACCGCCGTCTCGCCACCGCAATCGCCCCTTTCAAGATCAACTCGCCTCCCGGCACCACCGCATTCACATACCCACGGATTCCTTCGCTGAGGACGGCGAACGCCGACTCGGCGATAACCGCGTCAGGCTGAATCGTAAGCGAAGCATCCCAACAAGCGGCCGCTCCCAGAGATATCCCCATCAACACCAATCTTGCTGATGGATTCTCCCGTCGAACAATTCGACTGAGCTCCGTCAACAACGCCGATTCGGCGGGCCCAAAACCCACGATCCGCTGGGGTGATTCATCCTGGCCGGGCATCGCCGGGGCAATCACGCCGTAACCTTGGTCGGAAAGCGCCGGGGCAATTTCTGCCCACGCCTTGCGAGTTCCGCCGTAGCCATGGGCCAGGATGATGACCGTTTGCGACGTCTGCCAAGACGGCGACACCCAGACAGGAGTTCCGACCAGTTCCGCAGCCACCAACGTTTCCGGCAGAGTGGGCACCCGTCGGGGCGGATAAAGATACCGATTGGCGGCGAGCAGGCTAAAGCCGCCGTAGCCCAGCAAAACCAACGCGACGACGCTAAACAGCATTCAAGCCGAGCTGCATTTCCGCGGCCTGCACGCAATTGTCCAGGAGCGACGCCACCGTCATGGGCCCCACTCCGCCGGGAACCGGAGTCAACCATCCCGCGACTTCGAGCGCCTCTTCAAAGTGAACATCACCCACATCTTTCGGTCGGCCCTCCACCTTGTTGTATCCGGCATCAATTACCACAGCTCCAGGCTTAATCCAGTCACCACGAACCAGTTCGGGGCGACCGACGGCCGCCACCAAAACGTCGGCTTCGCGGCAGAGTCCCGCCAGATCTTGAGTCTTCGAGTGCGCGATAGTCACCGTCGCATTTCGCTCGAGTAGCATCAGGGCCATTGGCTTGCCGAGGATATTGCTGCGTCCGATGACGACGGCCCGTTTCCCGGCCACATCCAGCCCAAACTCGTCGAGGATTTTCGTGATACCCAGCGGGGTGGCGCATCGAAATCCGGGCAATCCGGCGGTTAAGCGTCCCAAGGAATCGCTGGTAATGCCGTCCACATCTTTGAGGGCCCCCAATGCGGTGAGTGCCGCGTCTTCGTCAAGGTGCTTCGGCAAGGGATGCTGCAAAAGCACACCGTGCACCGATGGATTCCCGTTCAGTTCCGCGATTTTGTCGAGTAATTCTGCTTGCGTGGTTTCGGCGGTCGCTTCCCAGCTGCCCGACTCCATTCCGGCGGTTTCTGCCCATTTCCGCTTCATCCGCACGTATGCCAACGAAGCCGGGTCTTGTGCCGCCACAATCGCCTCTAACCGCGGCGTAATCCCGTGTGAGCGCAGTCGATCCACCCGGATTTTTAGCTGCTCGCGGAGCTTTTTACTAAGGGCAAGGCCATCCAGAAGGGTTGCGGGCATGGGTGAGAGTTTGACACGGATCAGCAATCGAAGGACCGCCGCAGTCCACTGCGGCGCCCAGAATGGTGAATGCCGGATGGCGAACCACCTTAACCTGAATTGCTAGTCCGTATTCGCCGGAATCTCGGGATCGCCGCTCCGCAAAACCCATCCAAATCGTAGTGCCTGCTTTCCGGCTTCGGAATCGGCCTCCACCGTTTCTTCGGTAACTTCCTCTTCCGGCTCGTCGATGGCCGTTTCCTCTTCTTCCGGCTCAACGATCGCCTCCGCAGGCGGTTCCCAATTGGCCTTGGGTGAATCTTGGACAATTCGCCCGAGTACCCCGTGAACAAACTTGCCACTTTCAGCGGTGCTGTATTTTTTGGCGATCTCGATGGCCTCATCGATGATCACCGCCGGGGGCAGCTCCTCGATGTTAAACATTTCGTAGACCGCCACTCGCAACACATTCCGGTCTACCGCGGCAATGCGATCGAGCCCGTAACCGTGCACGCGTTTTCTCAGGCGGTCATCGATATCAAACTTCTGCGCGTAGGCGCCTTTTACCACCCGCTCCACGTACGCTTCCAAATCCGTCGTCATGGGGTTCGCCATCAAGTTTTCGTTGATAGCATCGGCCATGGGCGTCTTTGCTAATTCCATTTCGTACAGAATTTGCATGGCGGATACGCGCGCCTTACGACGCGAACGAACGACTCGAGTGGTCATCAATTAGTGATCCTGCCCCAGAAACCGCGGGACGTACGCCGTATTGAACTCGCCCGCCCGGTAGCCTTCGCTTTCCACCAACCGCTGCAGGAACGGAATGTTGGTCGCGATGCCTGCCACCTGAAATTCCGCTAATGCCACCGCCAGCTTCTGAACCGCCTCTTCCCGGGTATCGGCCCGTACAATCAGCTTGGCCAGCATCGGGTCGTAGAAGGGCGACACCGAGAATCCCGCGTAGCAATGCGTCTCCATGCGAACCCCACGGCCACCGGGAGCGATCCAGGCGGTGATGGGCCCCGTGGAAGGAGCAAAGTCCAAATCGGGATCCTGCGCCGTGATTCGCGCCTCGATCGCGTGGCCCGATAGTTTCACATCGTCCTGCGTGATGGGGAGCATTTCGCCGTTCGCGATCCGCAACATCAGGTGCACCAAATCGATGCCCGATACTTCTTCGGTCACCGGATGCTCCACCTGCAGACGTGTGTTCATCTCCAAGAAATAATAGTTGAAGTCCGAATCCACCAAGAACTCCACCGTTCCGGCATTGGCGTAACCCACGCTGAGGGCAACCCGTACCGCGTCGGCTCCCATTCGCTGACGAACCTCTTCGGGAAGGCCCGCAAACGGTGCTTCCTCCACGATCTTCTGGTGACGCAGATTTTGGATCGAGCATTCGCGCTCACCCAGGTGAACCATGTTTCCGTACTCGTCGCCGATCACCTGAATTTCCACGTGGCGCGGCTCCAGTACGCACTTCTCAATCAACATCTCGCCGCTACCAAAACTGGCCTGCGCTTCTGCCGATGCCGTTTTCCAAAGCGACGCCAGTTCGTCCGGTGAATCCACGCGACGAATCCCACGTCCACCGCCCCCAGCCACCGCTTTTAGCAAGATGGGGTAGCCAATGTCTTCCGCCACCTTGAGCGCATCAGATTCGTTCGCCACCGCACCGTCACTGCCCGGAACCACCGGAACCCCCGCTTTGATTGCCGCCTCTTTCGCGCTCGCCTTATCGCCCATGGCCTCGATGGCCTCCACCGGCGGACCAATAAACTTGACGCCAATCTGATTCAGCGCCGCCACGAAGTGCGCACGCTCGCTAAAGTATCCGTAACCCGGGTGAACCGCCTCTGCGCCCGACAGCCGGCACGCCATGAGAACGTTTGCCAGGTTCAAGTAGCTATCGATATTAGAACCCGCCCCCACGCAGATGGCCTCATCGGCCAGTTTTACGTGCAGACTTTCCCGGTCGGCCTCACTAAAAATGGCCACACTGGTGATGCCCATTTCTCGGCATGCCCGAATGACGCGACAGGCGATTTCTCCACGATTGGCAATTAAAACCTTGCTAAACATCAGTACTTTTCGTGTCCTAGGTGCGGAGAGGTGACCGTTCCGGTAGCCGGATCGTAGACGAAGGGCACCTTGCCCACAGCATCTATCAGCACCTCTTTGGGCAATTTCAAATCATCCAATGACGCCGGAAACTGGTCGTCGTTGTTGGTTTTGAACAACTCGATGGCCATGCGAACCTGGCTGAGTCGTTCGCGAGTAACCACATCTCTGGCGGCGGCTTCCGCCGCTCCCGGAACCGTCGTTCCCTTTCCATCGGGGCGTGACGATACGGGCGCTTCACCCGGCTTGCGGAACATGCCCGAACCAAACATAAATGCCGAAGCAAGAAGCAAAATGATCACGAGAGTCACCATCGTGGCGATCAGCGTGTTTCCGCGGAGAGTGGCCTTCATGGCTCCACCGTAAACAAAATCTTGCCAAAATCGACGGCATCCCCATCGGTCACCTTGATCTCGGTGATGTGGCCTGCAACCTTGCTCTCAATATCATTGAGGAGCCCCAGTGTCTCGACCGAGCCCACTACCTGCCCCACTTTCACCGCATCGCCGAGCATCAGGGCTGGATTTGCCGAACGGAAATATCCTACGTGGGCCGACTTCACTTGAAGCACCGAAGCAGCTTTTGCGGCGACCGGTGCGGAAACTTTCGCCGCCGGAATCGCCTTCAGCTCTGCCGTAAACTCGCCATCACCGTCCGAAAGATGAACCTCAGAAAATCCGTGCTCCCGGGCGATTTCCAAGGAAAATCGAATATCGTCCTTGCTCAAACCCGCCATTCTAGCCAGTGTACCTACGGGACCCAAATGCCCCAAAACGGCAGTCTAAACCTGTTCGCAGCACCTCGCTGATAAGAGTCCACTGACGTAAGGATTGCCCCGGGGACCCGATCCCATTCAGTTTTGTAGAGGCAGCCTCACTTTCCCTAACTTTTGAGGGACAACCGGAATCGAACTGCCAACGCAGTAAATGTTGCCAAGGCGACGGTCTTCCCAATAGCGACCCAAACTCCCGCCGACGTGCCCGCCACCGCGGCACTCATCGCCGGGGTTAGAATCAGTCCCCAGAGCGGGGCGATCAAATTCGTAATCGCCAAATACGCAAACATGGGGTTCTGCCCCACCGTCGCGAACGGTACCCACTTCCAGCGACGCGAGACCGCCAAGATTCCGGCCAATAGCAGACCGGCAAGACCCGCCGCCAAAAAGCAGTAACTCAGGGTCACCGGGTCCTTTTTGATGCCACCTTCGAAAGGCTCGAGCAGGGTGCCGATGGTGATCCAAAACACGGAATATCGCGCAATCTGAGCCACCTGGCGGTCTTCGTCGCTATTCGGTCGGTGCACCAGAAGCAGCGCGGAATAGATGGGGATGAGCCACAACAGGGAGTAGCGACCATGGAGAGTCACCAATGAAATCGGAATCGCCGCAATCGTGACCGCCAGCAAGGCGTAGTTACGCCAAGCGTGCCAAGAAACTGGTTCGCCGGTATCGCCTTCCGGCGGCTTGGTACCGATAAGAAGCTCACCCACGATCGTGCCGGGGAGCACGATCAGCAAGTAGTGCAGGAACTCGGGCCGCCCCAGCCAAGGCAACGGATCCCACCAGAACCACTGCGCCGCCTCACTTCCTTCCACCGTCGCCCCGATCCGCCACGCCATCAATCCGGCAATAACCGCCAGCCGCGCCGTGATGCTGGTGCGGGTGGCCAGCCATGC
>Ga0114959_10000213_pt1 | contig 55998 bp, 56 predicted proteins | sample C_130625_EF_Meta_FD_87317 | JGI IMG/M metagenome (GOLD analysis project Ga0114959, IMG submission 87317) | Freshwater microbial communities from Lake Croche, Canada to study carbon cycling - C_130625_EF_MetaG | ecosystem: Environmental > Aquatic > Freshwater > Lake | place: Lake Croche, Canada...
AGTTCCATCTAAATCAAATAAAAATAAATTGGTCTCATTTATGTATTGATTAACTTGCTTTGGAGTACCTAGACTAAATACACTGTTATTATTTAATTCAATGCCTTTAAAAATATGTGATTCTTTTATCATTTCTTCAATTATACAAGAGGTATAACATTCATTATTGGTAACTATGTTATTTTCAACTATAAATTTAGAATAATTAAATAAAACATTAATATCATTAAAACAGTAAATACCACTATTTGCGAAATTGCTAATTTTATTTTTTTCAGCAATTTTATTAATTACATTATTATCGTCAAAGTTAATGTATGAGTAAATAGGAATATCTTCAGTATTTACAGTATAAAATACAGCATTTTCATTAATATTTTTATACATTGAAATGACATCTGTTGTGTAAAATGTATCACAGTCTAACAACATAGTTTTGTTATTTTGCGTAATATTAATTATTTCTTTCAGACCTTCATAAATAGTTTCAGCCGCTCCTTTTGTTTGATGATATATTCTAATAAAATTAATATTTGGATATTTTTCAAGTATAACATTTTTAAATATTTTATCTTCAATATTGTAATATATAATAAAAATATTATCCTCTTTATTTAATCTTAAATTATCTAATACATAATATATCATTTGTTTTCCTAAAATGTTAATTAAAGGTTTATGTTCTTTGTATCCTGAAGCTATAAATCTTTCACCTTTGCCTCCAATAGGAATAATAATATTCATTATAAATATTATTATTTTTATTTAAAATTTTAATTCAACGCAAAATTTAATTTTACATCTTTTTATCATTTTTGAGACGTAAGGGAGGGATAAAACCATGACTAATTAATAAATTATATACTTTATCACTACTATCTTTTGAATTAAAAGCTGATGCTGAATGAAGTCTGTGTTTTACAAGAACTTCGCTACAATTAAAAAACAGTTTGTTTTGTTTTCTTAGTGTTAACCATAAATCATAATCTTCAATACCATTTTCATTCCAATAACAATATTCTTTTTTAATTATTGAACTGGAATTTATTATTGGATTTACTTCATGAAATTTAAAACTTGATATATCTCCAACTGGTATATTAGGTATAATACCATTTAATCTTTCACCAAAGTATATACATCGCGAACCAACTACATCATAATTATTTAAATACTTTGATTGTATATTTAATTTATTTGGATGCCATATATCATCAACATCAAGTATAGCAATATAATTATATTTAGTGTAGTTTATCATTTCATTTAAAGTATTAGATTTTCCAGTAATATTATAAAAATCAAATACTCTTATTTTGTCGCTTTCATATTCTTTTGCTTTTTGAAAAACTAATGACTCTTTTGAATGACCATTAATGCCTATTAGTAATTCCCAATTATTATATGTTTGATTTATAACTGATGACACTGACTCGTCAATAAATTCTATTCCATTATAAATAGGTATTAATATACTAATCATTTTATATATAATATAAAAATATTTATATTATAAATAAATAAATTAATAAATAAATAGTTATATTATTTATATATGAATAATAATTTAACAATTGTATCTGGATTTTGGAGGGTAACAAATAAACACAATAATAAGTTTGATGACTGGTTTAGTAAAACATTAAAAATAAATTGTCCATATATTTTTTTTGGTAACAAAGAAAGTATTGATATCGTAAAGGAACATAGAGAATCGTTACCTACTCAATATATTCATTGTGAAATTTCAGATTTTTACACATATAAGTATATAAATTATATTGAAACGCATCCTGTTCATTGTCCATCAAAAGAATTAAATTTAATTTGGAACGAAAAACTTTTTTTACTTAAATATGCTTCAGAACTAAATTGTTTTAATACTGATTATTTCGCATGGGTTGATTCTGGAATATGCATTTATAGAGATAATATGCCACCAACAGACCCATTTCCAAATTTAGATAAATTAATGGCACTGCCAAAAGATAAATTTATATTTACATCATCTAATGATGTGTTTGATAATAGATATGTGTGTAACAGCATATATTATCATTATATATCAGCTGGAATTTTTATAATGCATAAATCTTTTATTAATGATTTTGTTAGTTTATATAAACAATTTATTGATGAACTATTGCCTACAAAAAATTGGATATATACTGAACAAGTAATATTGACTCATATGTTTTGTTTTTTCCCACACTTATTTCATAAGATGACAGATGGATATGGTAATATTATACCACTATTATATTAAACACCAATTTTGTTCCACTCTAAAGGACACAAATCCTTTGTATCTTTATTTGTTATCTCACCAAACCATACTGATGGGTAACATACAATTTTGTCTTTATGGTAATTAAAATATGCCGACCACCAACTAAAAGAGCTGTTTGCTATTACGTTATGATGACAACAACTCATAAGAAGCATTTGTTCCCAGTCATCAATATTATTAAACCCTCTTACAAATTTATATTCTGGAAAAACAAGAGCCAATCTGTTTATTGTAACTAAAACTTCGTTGATATCATCATTTTCACAAAAGTATAATATATTAAAATTAGCAAAACCCGTTTTAGTTTGTATATATTTTAAAGCTCTTTCATAATAATCATATGTTGCCAATGGATGATATTCTTGCAAGTTTTTATAATCTCCTATTCTAAAATGAATGCTAATTGTGTTGTATAAATATTCATTTGATAAATGTAGTTTTTTAATTAATTCAATTTTCATTTTTTCTAAGCCAATGACCCTACATATAACATCATACTGATTTTGAAAATATTTATAACTTTGAAAGTATCCATTAATAACAATATTTTTATTAATAAAAATTGGCAAAGGTATGTTGTTATATGTAAAATCTTTTTCATTAATTACAATACTGTTTTCAGGTAATTCATTAACTAAAAATATCCTCAAATTTGAAAAAAAAGTGTTCCAAAATGTATATCTTACAGTTGTTGTTCCCTCACCTAATTGTGTCAAGTTTAAAAACTTAAACGGACTTCTCGTTTGTATAGCATAAGACATAGTTGTGAAAATTTGAAAAAGCTGGTTTCCCAGCCCACCCATTAAATTACATGAAATCATTTTAATATCTATTATTTGTAGTTGTTTAAGTTATTATTATTGAAATACCATTTGAATAATTATAATTATTTATTAAAAATAGAATTTTTGTGTATCATAAAAATATCATGTGAATCTAAATTTAGTCTAGAATAGTTTTTATTTTCTAAAAATAATATTATTTCAGGAGATACATCGTCATAATTATTTTCAAATTCAATAACATCTATAAAAACTTTATCAAAATTAATTGATTTAATCACATCAAATTCAGCACCTTCTACATCAATAGATAAATAGTGAATGTGTTTGATATTATTTTCATCACATATAGTTTCTATTTTTTTTGTATTAACTTTAATTATTTTTGTTGTTGAACCCATCATTTTATTTTCACGTTTTACTCTATCTAAATGCCTCGGGTCGAAAGATTTTTTTAATCCAGAAATCATTTCTGTCCATCCAGTATTACATATAAATTCATCAATACCATCGTTATTAGACACAGCACAGTTAAAATTAATGCTATTTGGTCTATTAATAACCAATTTGTCATATACGCTTTTTATTGGTTCAACATTATACCCAGTCCAGTTGTTATATTTTTCAAAGTATAATGTATTATTTATACTAATTCCATCATGAGCGCCAACATCCATAAAAATTCCATTTTTGTATCCCTTAAAAACATATTTTTCTAAATTCTCATCTTGTTTATCTTGTGAATTAAACATTATGTTTACATTTAATTAATCTTTAAGTTATTATCATTGAAATACCATTTGAATAATTATAATTATAATTATTTATTAAAAATCTTCGCTAAATTCGAATGCTTCATCAGTATTAGATTTATTTGCTAATGAGTATTCGCCAATTTTACGTTCAAACATATTTGTTTTCCCCTCAAGACTAATCAGTTCCATAAAATCAAATGGGTTACTCACTCCATAAATCTTTTTATACCCAAGTTGAACACTCAAACGGTCAGCGCAAAATTGAATGTATTGAGTCATCATATCCGAATTCATTCCAATCAAACGGCAAGGTAATGCTTCACAAATAAAATCAACTTCTATTTCAACTGCCTCTTTGATAATTTCATGAATACGTCCCTTATCAATTTTCTTCAACAATTTATTATATAAAAGAATCGCAAACTCGCAGTGAAGCGCTTCATCTCGTGAAATTAACTCATTTGAAAATGTTAGACCAGGCATAAGACCACGTTTCTTCAACCAATATATGCTACAAAACGCACCACTAAAAAAAATACCTTCTACACAAGCAAACGCAACTAACCTAGTAGCAAAACTGCTTCGATTATCATGAATCCATTTTTGTGCCCAATCCGATTTTTTTTTAATACATGCGAAATTTTCAATAGCATTAAAGAGTTTATCTTTTTCCATTTTATCTTTAATGTAAGTTTCAATAAGAAGCGAGTACGTTTCACTATGAATATTTTCCATCGCAATTTGAAATCCATAAAATGCTCTGGCTTCAGAAATTTGCACATCAGACATGAAACGAGATGCGAGGTTTTCCAAAACAATTCCATCACTAGCAGCAAAAAAAGCTAAAATCATTGAAATAAAATATTTTTCATTATGATGAAGGCTATCCCAGTGAGATAAATCCTTTGTTAAATCAATTTCTTCAGATCTCCAAAAACAGTCGACTTGTTTTTTATACATTTGCCATATGTCGTCATATTTTATCGGAAACATTACAAATCTATTATCGTCAGCGGCTAACAAAGGTTCAGTTTGGGTTTTCGACATCCTAAATAATATATTGTAAAGATTTTAAATTTATTTATAAAATAATATAATAATTGATTATTTTAAGAATGGAATTAGTTACTTATAAAATCAACATGTCTTTAGCAGAGAAGGAAGACCAATTTATTAAAATACAAGATTTGATAGAGCAAAAGAGAAAAATGTTATTTAAAAAACAAAAAAAAATTAACGCTATATCAAATGAAAACCGTTTTTTAGAAGAGGTTAAAAATGATTATGTAAAATTCCATAGTTACATTTTACAACAAAAACATGAACAAATGAGCGCTCTTAAATTATTAGATAATTATATACAAGATTTAACTGTCTCTGGAAAATTAAGTAAAAATAATATTGAAGATGCCAAAGAAGAACAAAGAAAAATAGTCTCGGAATTAAAATCTATTAAACATAATTTAGATTCTATAATTAATGACACCTCTTATATTGAAACAAAGATTAAACCTTTAACATAATTTATATCTTTGATAACATTGCGCTAAACGTAAATAAATTCATAAGGTATAAATGAAGGATTCATATTATTTATACTTTTTCATTGAAACTATGTAAATGAAAAAGTTTTTGGTTAGTATAAATTTTAAACTAATATTATAAATATTATTTATAATAATGAAAGTCGCATATTGTTTGTATGGTCAACCTAGAAATTTAATAGAAGGTTACAAAATTATTTCAAAATTTGTAAAAAAATATAATCCCGATTTTTATTATCATACATGGACATTACCAAATGAAAACGAAAGATATACACATTCACATTATAGATATGTTAATGATACAGAATTACAGTATGATAAAAATATTGAAAATAAAATTAATTCATTATATAATCCAATATCATATTCAGTAGAAACAAGTAAAATTTTTAATGGCGAGGAATACTCTGATTTTGTCAATAGTGTGATATATTTAAATACAGAAGATTATAATATAGTAAACATAAGCAATACTATTTCACAATTCTATTCAAGGCAAAAAGTTAGAGATTTATTGTATAATGAAATCATACATAAAAACATTAAATATGATTTTGTTATTAGTTCAAGGTTTGATACATTAAAAGAAATTAATATAGATTTAAATATCTTGGATAAAAACAAATTTTATGTTAGTAATATGCACATTCCAAGATATATTTTTGCTGATCATACGTTAATATCAAATGTTGAATACTTTTTGAATGTATTTAATGTGTATAACAATTTAAATAACATAATACACAATCATGACTTAAATATTTTAGTCAATAAATATAACGAAAAAATGATTTTTGTTCCAGAAACTTTATTATTTTCAAATTATTTATATTATTATGGAGATTTAAAAAATGTTGAATATATTGATATTCCAAATTTTTGGTAATTTATTGACGTAAATAAAATTAAAATTTTAATTCAATACAAAAAATAATTTTTTATGATATATTATATATATGGCACAAAATCAACAATTTTTGCAAGATTTTCAATTGAGTATGAATAAGTTATCTCAATTAAATTCGATTATACAAAAAAATGTTCAGGAAAAGGCAGCTTTTTCATCAATGGTTATTACTAAATTAGGTGAAATAAATCAAAAAATTAAAGGGTTTGCTGATAAGATTAAACAATTAAAATCTGACGTAGATAATTTAAATACACAGGTTAATAATAACTCATCTGGTATTAGTGATAGAGAGAAACAGATTCAAGGATATCAAGCACAACTTTCTCAACTAACTGCTGAAAAACAGCAATTGACAGAACAATTATCTCAATTAAACGAAAAAACAAATGCTGATTCTGCTGCTAAACAAAAACAAATAGATAGCGATGAAGCGCAAATTCAAAAATTAACAGCTGATAATTTAGCTTTAAAACAACAATCAGATAGTTTAACAAGTGAATTAGCTGGTAAAGGAGACTTGCAATCTAAGCATGCGGATGAGTTAAAAGCACAAGTAGAACAGTTTCAAAAACAAATTGCTGCGCAAACAGATGAAAATAATGCCAAAATACAACAATTAACTCAACAAATTGAAGCAAAAGACCAGACTATTACACAGTTACAAGCAGAATTACAAAAGTCAAAGGATGAAACAGCAAGCCATTTACAAAATATAACGGATACTCAAAGTCAATCAGCTAGTTCTATTTCTCAATTACAACAACAAATTTCTTCCTTAAAAGCTGAAAACGATGACTTAATAGAAAGAATAAAGAATGCTACGATTGCTATTAACAATGCTGTTCAAAATTTAGGCGAACTTTCAAATGATGCGTCTAATCAAGAAAATATTCAAAATGTTAATAAGTCTTTCGCAGAAATTGAAGCAACCCTTGAAGAAATATCAATGGCTATTAATGGTCAGGCATCTAACCCATCAAAACAATCTGGACTACCCGATGATACTCCAATTAGTATATCTGGTGTAACAATTCCATTAGGTCAATTGATTTCTAATTTAAATTCAAAAAATAACCAAACCAAAAACGACCCAAATAATAAATATGCCCAAGCACTCGCAAAAATCAAAGCTTCAACTAGTCAACAAGAAGTTGAACAAGCATTAATTGGAATTACATATAAAAATGGCTCTATTATGGGAGGCAAAACAAAGAAGAATAAAAATAAAAAACAAAAAGGAGGTTTTAGCTACAAAAGTAGTTCAAGAAGAAAAAGTATTACTACTTCTACTAGTAGAAAAACTATTAAGGGTTAGAATTTTTATAATTAATATATTATTATTATATAAATCAAATGCCTATTACAAAATTTGTAATATTAGGTGAAAGGTGTAGTGGAACAAATTTTTTAGAAGAAAGTATTATCAATAATTTTAATATAACATACACACAAGAATATGGTCACAAACATTTTTTTTGCTTTAATTCTTATCCAGATAAGAATTTAACGGATGACACACTTTTTATAGGAATAATACGAAATCCAATTTACTGGTTAAATTCATTTTCAAAAGAATTACATCATATTCCCGAATGTAATAGATACGACATAAAACATTTTTTATTTAATAAGTTTTATTCCGTTACAGAAAATGATAAAAATAAAATGGTAAATATATATAGAAATACTATACATAATATATTAAATAGATTAACACCAAATAACAAAGTTCTAATTAAAGAAGACCTTAATTATTTAACTGGTAAAAAATATACAAATATATTTGAATTGAGACAAATTAAGAATGATTATTTAATGAATGTAATGGTTCATAAAGTTAATAACTATATTTTAATCAATTATGAAGACTTGTTATATAATTTTGAAAAAACAATGAACATTATTAAAGATAAATATAATTTAATACCTAAAATGGATACTTTTCATCAAATAAAAAAATATAAAAAGAGCAAAACTTATAATTTCGTGCAACAAAGATTAATTATGTTTTCTAATGATATTATTGAATTAATATGGCAAAATTTAGATGTAAATCAAGAATCAAAATTAGGATATTTTAAATTTGATGATAATAATTTTTTTAAAAATAAATATAACATTGTTAAATCTTATGAAGAACCCGATGATAGCATTCCTTTGAATGAAGGGTAATATGAACAATTACGCGGCCATTTCCCGTAAATCATTATATGATTCAATGACTTAAGACTACACCTTTCCTTTATTACTCTTTTTCTCTCTTTATAAATTTGTTTCCATTTCCGTTGTATTATTTTTATCCAAAACGTTTTTAATATAGCAACACAATATTCTCCGTTTAAATAAAAGCATTCTGCTATTTCAACTTTTATATTATTAGGTCTTCTTGTTATATTTTTATAATTTCTAAATATATTATGTCTCATGTATTCATTTGATAAGTTGTTATTATATTCATTATAATAATTACATAATTGTGTAATAATATTCATATCTAAACTTTTAATTCTATTATGAACAAGGTAATGATATTCAACTTTATAATTATGTTCGGGCAATCCATGTTTTTTGTTATTATATAATTCAGATATAACAATAGTAAATCTATTAAGACTATGTTCGTCAGGTTCGTAAATTTCGGATTCGTCATCATAGTCAGAATCATATTCATCCGAATAATATTCACTATCAGTAATACTTGGTTCAGACATTAAATTAATATTAATTTACAATAATATTTTTCATTTTAATCAATTTTTTTAAATACATTATATATAATGAAACTTAAAGTTGTAGCTGCCAAATTTCTTACAAATAAATGGGTTTTAAATATTATATCTGTAATTGCTTTGTTTAATATAATAGGATTTATAGTAATGGATGATTTCAATTCACTAGTATATTTTGCTATATTAGCTTTATTAGTTGCTTACTTTAGTAAAAATATGATAATAGTTCTAGGCATTCCTCTTATTTTAGTTAATTTACTAGCTCAAAATAAGAGTAATGTTGAAGGTATGAAAAATAATCAAAATAAAAAAGAAGTAAATAAAGTAATAAATAAATTAAATGAAGACAAACGCAAAGAAGGAACACCTACTTTACCTGGTACTGATGACCATTCAAGTGATATAGCCTCGTCTAACACTAAATCAGACGAGAGTTTTGAGGTGGGCCGTGCTAAAAAACGTGGAGGTTATGATATTGACTACGCAACTACTGTTGAAGACGCATATGATGAGCTAAATAAGATACTTGGAAGTGACGGCATTCAAAGATTAACAGGTGATACACAAAATTTAATGAAACAACAACTTCAATTAGCAGAATCAATGAAAAGTATGACTCCAATTATTAAAGGAATGGGACCCATGTTGGAGCAAGCAAAAAGTATATTAGGTGGAATGGATGATGGAAAAGAAGGTTTGGGAAATATTATGGAAATAGCAAAAAAATTAACAGGTGGTCTTAAACAATAAATTTACACTATAATAACTTATCCAAATATTTTTAATATTATATTTATATAATATGAAAAAATGTCCTCCTGGTGTTATTTGTATTGAAAATGTATCAATGTTTTTTTTACTAACTTGTATTATTGTAATTGGTTATTTAATATACAATAGCGTATATAAACAAAAAATAGTATTTAATAATAATCCATCTGAAAAAATAGTTATAAAGGATACTCCAGGAAATAATGGAATAGGTTCATGGGCTTTTCCAAGTTGGCCTTATAACAACCTTTCGAATGATGTTCTTTTAAATCCTTATTCGCCACCTTTGAGGGATGAAAGATATTTTGTGCCAGGTTTTAATAGAACACCTCCAGGGTCAGTTCCTATTAATATATCTACTAATGTTGGTGCTGTAGATACTAGTTATAGACAGTTAGGAATTTTAACAGCTACAAATAGTAAGGGCAAAATTATATCATTAATGGGTCGTCCATTATTTACAAATCGTGATAAATGGCAGTATTATACAATGAGTGACCAACATAACAGCGTAAAGTTACCTGTTTCACGAAACGGGAAAAGTTGCACAAATGAGTATGGCTGTGATAGATTGGACAATGGCGATACTGTTTATATTGAAGGATTAAACGAAGCCTATAAAGTAACGGTATATGATAATGATACTATAAAATATTTGCCTTCACTCTAATAATACACAGTGATTTGTTTATTGTTTTTCTTATAGTTTCTTCTGAACAACACATTAGAGACGATATATCTTTATTCGAATTTATAATATTAAAATAAAAATCATATTTTAAATGAATTATTCTTTTTGAAAAAGGACATAATGATTTATTTATTTCTTGCCACAAATCTAATAATTTATCATTTTCTATAATATTATATAAATGTGTATTATCCATAGGTAATGGAGTATAATATTTATCAAATATCCAATTGTTTTCATAACTAACTAATTTTACATTAACCAAATTATTATAACTAACCAATTCTTTGTTTGTAAAATGTTGTTTATTTGTTTTTCTAATCCTACTTGGTAATATACTTAATGAATGTGCGTCAGTAACGGTTTTTAATAGTTCATGTTTAATGTAAATGGATGAATAATAAGTGAATGAGTGTTTGCCATTATATTTTACTATTGCTTTATATAGTCCTATTTTACTAGACAAAATTAATTCGTCAGTATTTATATGTTTTGTTTTGAAGTAGTGTTTATTTTTAAATTCAAATGCTTGTTTAATTGACCATTTTTCATAGGCTTTATATAAAATGTTATTAATGGCTTCTCTCTGTTTAATAGTTGTTGAAGGTTTTTGAATTAGGTTATTAATTTTTTTTATTTGTATTAAATTTAAATGTAGTGTGTTTGTTAATAAAAAATTTATAAAAATAATTATACATACAATATTCATTCGATATGTGTATAATTATTTGTAAAATCTGTTTATATCATTTATTTATTACGTCTAGTCCTTTTATTTTTAGTTAATCTGAAATTACGTGTTCTACGTTTTTTTCCACCAGTTGTTCCCATTGTTTGCGATGCTTCATTCACTGAGTTAAACCCATTTTGAACACCTTCACTGGTTTGTCCAGAAGAAATATTTTGTGAAACTTTATCTGCTATTTTGTCTGAAATATAATTGACCACATTTTTTAAAGATTCAGTAATGTCTTCATTACCACTTTCAGTTGTTGCTACTCCTGTTTCTTCAGGTTTCACGTCTGGTTCTTCAGTTGGTGCTACTTCTGGTGCTTCAGTTGTTGCTACTTCGTCTTCACTAGGTTTCACTTCTGGTTCTTCAGTTGGTGCTACTTCGGGTTCAGTTGTTGCTACTTCTCCTTCCTCAGTAGGTTTCACTTCTGCTTCCTCAGTTGATGCTACTTCGGGTTCTTCAGTTGATGCTACTTCTGCTTCTTCACTTGGTGCTACTTCTGCTTCCTCAGTTGGTGCTACTTCGGGTTCAGTTGTTGCTACTTCGTCTTCACTTGGTGCTACTTCTGCTTCCTCAGTTGGTGCTACTTCGGGTTCAGTTGTTGCTACTTCGTCTTCACTAGGTTTCACTTCTGGTTCTTCAGTTGGTGCTACTTCTGCTTCCTCAGTTGGTTCTACTTCTGCTTCCTCAGTTGGTGCTACTTCGTCTTCAGTTGGTTTCACTTCTGCTTCCTCAGTTGGTGCTACTTCGTCTTCAGTAGGTTTCACTTCTCCTTCCTCAGTAGGTTTCACTTCTGCTTCTTCAGTTGGTTTCACTTCTGCTTCTTCAGTTGGTTTCACTTCTGCTTCTTCAGTAGGTTTCACTTCTGCTTCTTCAGTTGGTTTCACTTCTGCTTCTTCAGTTGGTTTCACTTCTGCTTCTTCAGTTGGTTTCACTTCTGATTCTTCAGTTGGTTTCACTTCTCCTTCCTCAGTAGGTTTCACTTGTGCTTCTTCAGTTGGTTTCACTTCTGCTTCTTCAGTTGGTTTCACTTCTCCTTCCTCAGTAGGTTTCACTTGTGCTTCCTCAGTTGGTTTCACTTCTCCTTCCTCAGTAGGTTTCACTTGTGCTTCCTCAGTTGGTTTCACTTTTGCTTCTTCAGTAGGTTTCACTTCCTCTTCTCCGTGTTCTTCACTTGGCTTCTCTTCTTTTTTTTCTAACTCCTCTTTTTTATTCTCTTCAACATTTGTAGTAACAGATTTAGGTTCAGATTTTTCTTCATGAGTGTCATCAACTTTAGGATTTTGTTCCGCAGTTTCTCCTACATGCGTAGATTCCTCAGTTTTTTCCTTATCTTCACCGCCTTTATACTTTTTATGTTGGATTTTTTTCAAAGACCTTTTTGCTAGATTGCCATTTCTTTTTTTTCTAAATGTCTTGTTTTTTCTAGATGTTTTATTGTTTATTTTTTTCTTTTTCAAACTTTGTTTGTTTTTTTTATATAATTTTGATATTTTACCTTTAGTTAATTTCATTCTATATAAATAAATTAATATTTTTATTTATATAGTTATATTAATGAGTACCAATCCACAAAATATTAATATATCACCACAAAATGTTCAAGGTAAATGTGATTTAAAATGTTCTTACAATTTTAAATATTCAGAAAGTAATACAACAGCTAGAAATGTGGGTGTTTTATTAACATTAACATATGATAAAAGTAGCACGCCTCCTGTTTTATATAATAATCAAAAATACGATGTTACGGGAATTACAATTACATGCCCATCTATTCATACTTTCAATAATACAACTGCGCCAGCTGAGATTATTATTGAACATAGCCCTGTTACTGGTGGTCAGCAGCTAAATGTTTGTATCCCATTCAAATTATCAAGTGAATCTTCTACAGCTTCAAATCTAATAACAGAAATAATACAATCTGTATCAAATAACGCTCCATCCCGCGGCGATTCAACTAATTTAACTATTTCTGGATTTACATTAGAAAATATAGTCCCTAAAAAACCTTTTTATAGCTACACCTATGGTAGCTCAGATTGGATAGTTTTTGGTATATTAAGTGCGATTCCCTTAAATAATTCTACTTTAAATACATTAGGACAAATTATAAAACCTTTCCCATTACCTACTCCAGGAAATAGTTTATTTTATAACTCAAGTGGTCCAAATAGTAGTAGTGTTGGAGGTGACGGAATTTACATTTCATGTCAACCCACGGGTTCATCAGAAGAAGATACCGCAGTATCATATGATAAAAATACTACTAGCTACGATTTAACCGACATGTTTAATAATCCAAATGTATCAGTTGTTTTTCAAATAATTATTGGTTGTATAATTTTCATTTTGTTATTTTTAGTATTAAACTATAGTTATTCATATTTAACATCAAATTCAACAAAACTGCCTTCCATTAGTATTCCAAAAATGGGTTAAATAATTATCATTTTATGATTGTAATAATTATTTAACCAGAAGCGTTCAAAGGAGACGCATCATGTAAGTTTTCTAACAATGGTTTATAAGAAGGTGGATGTATTGATGACCCAGATTGAAGTATAGGTGCCATTTTTTTTACTACTTCTTGTTCTAAAGTATATGGAAATTGGTTAAAGGCTGTGAATTGAGATGATTTCTTTTCTTCTGTTGGCATGTATCTTGCCATAGCTCCCGTTCCAGTTGTAAGCGAAGAACGACGAATCAAATCAAAAGCTACAAACAAAGCCAATACAGCTAAAATAGGATTTGAATTCATAAACAATACAATTATAACTACAAATATGACAATTTTACCAAGCAAAGAATCTACTATACTTGCTACTGGTTCAGGAGTTTTATAACCCATTATCAAATAAATGATAAATAAAATAACTAATACTAGTTCTCCCATATGTTCTTTTTTAAATAAACTAGACAAATTCTCCATATATCATATTCATAGATTTTTATTTATTTCACTTAAAAAATAGCAAAAGGATATAAACATATTTTACTAAATAATATAACCGAAAATGGAAACACATAAGCTAAATACGTATTTGGGTCAAAAAGGATACACCATATCTAAAAATGAATTAACTATTGAAAAACAAAAAGAAATCAGGAATGACCTTACCATTAAACCTTTTATTATGGGTTCTCCTATGAACAATAACCAGTGTTCATTCCCAGCATACCGTGAATCAACAAACAAAATGTATGTTCCTCATTATTATGGAGTAGAACATTTTGGGCCTCCAAAAGAATATAAAATTAGTGATGGCGATGATATTAATTTAGTCTTTAATGGAACTTTAAGAGAGAATCAAGAAATAGTTGTTAATACATATGTAAGTCATGTCAATAAAAACGGTTTTGGAGGAGGTTTATTAGAATTGCCATGCGCTTACGGGAAAACGGTGCTTTCACTTAACATTATATCGTGTCTTAAAAAGAAAACATTTATAATTGTTCATAAAGAATTTTTAATGAACCAATGGATAGAGAGAATACAACAATTCTTACCGAACGCAAAGGTTGGTAAAATCCAAGGGTCTATTATTGATATAGACGGAAAAGATATCGTAATTGGAATGCTTCAAAGCTTATCAATGAAGGAATATCCAGCATCTATATTTGAAAGTTTTGGTCTAACTATAATAGATGAAGTTCATCATATATCAAGTGAAGTTTTTTCTAATTCACTTTTTAAACTTGTTACAAAATACATGTTAGGACTTTCAGCAACAATGAATCGTAAAGATGGAACAACTCATGTATTTAAAATGTTTTTAGGGGATGTTATATTTAAAGGAAAAAGAGATGAAGAACGTGATGTAACAGTAAGAGCAATTGAATATCAAGTAAATGACGAAGAATTCAATGAAGTTAAGTTAGATTATAGAGGAAATGTAGCCTACAGCACAATGATTAGTAAGTTATGTGAATACAATCGTAGAACGGAGTTTATTTTAAAAGTTCTCTCTGATATGCTTAATGAAAACCCTTTACAACAGATAATGATATTGGCACATAATAAAAATATACTTAAATATTTACATGACGCAATACAGCATAGAAATATAGCTACTGTTGGTTATTATGTTGGTGGAATGAAAGAATCAGCACTAAAAGAAACTGAAGGGAAAAAAATTGTAATAGCTACATACAGTATGGCGGCAGAAGCTTTGGACATAAAATCGCTTACGACATTAATAATGGCTACACCAAAAACTGATATAGAACAAAGCGTTGGACGAATTCTTAGAGAGAAACATAGTAGTCCAATTGTAGTAGATATAATAGATACCCATGATTCATTTAAAAATCAATGGAAAAAGCGCAAAACATTTTATAAAAAAGAAAATTATAAAATTATTTATACAACTAGTCAAATTTACACACCTGATACAAATAATTGGAATATAATATTTAATCCAAAACAATCTGTCTCCAAAATTTGTAGTAAAAAAATGATAAAGAAAAGCACATCAGTTAAAAGCAATAGTTCAAGTGATAAAAGTATTACAAATGATTCAGATAGTGAGGAAGATGAAATTGAAAACCCCAAGGATAAATATTTGCCTGGTAAATGTTTACTTAAATTTAAAAAATAACAAAATTAATGACCTCTACTAGGGAAACCTTTCCCAGTAAAATGATTGTAATTGTCTGTGCAATTACCATTATTACATAATACTTGAATGGGAGGAGGATTTGCTAATCCTAATTGGGAAGAAGGTAAAATACCGCCTACAGAATAGGTAGGGGTCATTGGTAAGTTATTTTGGTATTGAGAATAACCGCCCCTATGTGTGCGACCTCCGCGTCTGCGGCGATGACTCCTGCTTTTTCTTTTACCTCCAGTTAAAGCCATTGCTCTGGCTGATGCTCTTGACGCATATCTAGATTTGATTTTATTTCTAATACTATTTCTTTTTCTACTACCACCTTTCATCTTATAATATTTAGTTATATTTTTAATTTTTCGTTTAAGTTTTTTAGCTCCTCCCTTAAATAAACATATCCCTGGCACATTTCCTGCCGCAGCATCTACATTGTTTTTTGCTCCTGCTAAACCAGGAAGACCTGGTATTTGATTGCTTCCAAAATTTGCTGGACTATGGGAATTATCAACATTTACATATCTACCATTAACATTGCTTAATGGAGATATATTAGCATAACCCAAATTTGAGGCTCCTGAACCTGCTGACATATTATATATATATACAATTATTTCTTTTCTATAGTAGGCAAATCATTCTTTGTTGAAATTTTTGTATTTGACTCTGCTAATTTAACGGGATACCATTTTTTAAATTTATAATTATATAGACATATCATTTTGTATTCTTTGTCTAAATGAACAAAACGGTCATCTTTTTCATTTTCAAATTCTTCTTCATCATCGCTTTCTTCCAATGCGTCTAAGTTGTCATTTTCTTTAATTTTTCTAAATAATTTGTTCATCATAACACTTGTGTTAAAATTAGGAATAAGAGCTACATCATAATACATGTAATTATTTGATACTTTAATATCATCGCAATATAAATGGTAAATGTCATTTTGTATATCTGGTCTTACTAGAAAAACAATTTGTTTCTTTGTCGGTGGTTCATTCTTTATAATTTCTCTCTTTGTTGTATTTTTAATAACTATTTTTTCTTTGGGAATTTCTATGCGTGCTATATTTTGTTCTTTCTTTTGAATAACTGGTATAGGTTCATTAGAAGATTCAATAAAACATTTATACGAAGTAAATAAGTAAGAATTTATTGTATTAAATGACCTAAATTGTATAGTATCTATTTTATAATTTACATTTTTTATTTTACTAATTAAATCTGTTACATTTTCGCTTAATAATGGTAGTCCAAAAACGATAAACGAATTATTATATGAAACCTGTTTTAAATTTGTTTTAAGTAACTCTTTAAATATTAATAACTTATTTCCCCATTTCTCTCTTTCAATATGTTTTCCTTTGTAAAAGTAAATATCTTCAATACTAAAAAACCTATTGTAAGAGTAACTAAAAACAGTGCCATATAATATGGTTCCGCTTCCATATGATAACTCATTTGAAAAACATGCGTTTGTAATACGTATATCCTTTATTTGTTTTTTGTCTGACAGTTCCATAATAAAACAAACATTTCTCTCATTAAAGGTAGAAAACCATGTAAAACATTTTTTTCCTTCTGGGATTGCTAATATTATGTCAGCATTATAAACATTCTTATGTATTATATTTTCATAAGAAAGTTTTACATTGGGAAATTCTGATAAAATAGACTCTTTGTCATTATTTGTAAGCATAGTTATTAAATAATACTACATTGTAATCTTTATATTATTTATAAAGTTGAATATGAATTAGATGACATTATAGAATCTAAAACGGATATATTTGTTCCAGAGACATTAGAATCATTTAATTGTTTCTTTAAAAAATTCTTAAGTTCACTTTTCATATTTGGTTTTTCTGTTTTTGGTAATAAATCAACGATTGAATATTCTTCATCAGAAGCCTTTGAATTATTTTGAATTATATTAAACATATTTTCATATTTTTGTGTAGGGCTATTTACTAAATCTTTTATTTTTGGAACGGTTAATGTTGATGTAAAAAAATTTATTAAATGATGAACCAAAAAAATTAGTAATATTGATATAACTGTAATTTGAATAACCCAAAATAACATATTATATTAAAATATTAGTTTAAGAGAGATAAAACACAAATATTTATATTTCATATTGAATGTAAAATAAAAGTAATACACTAAATAGCTTCTATAATACTAGATATAGTTTATATTTTTGTAATGATTATATATATATGCCAAAACAATATTTATTTAATTTAGGTTTAAATCAGCATAATTTAGGTGGCAATCATAAAATAGAAGGCGTGTCTATAAATATAGGTGCAACAAAAGGAAGAGGGTCTTCAACTCGTATATTCAATTATTGTAGAGAAAGGTCTTCAAACCCTTCATTATGTATTGATGAATTCATTACAATATCTGCATCTCCAACTCCATCTTGTCCGCCTATAAATATAAGCACTGTAGCAACATTTAATGGAACCTCATGGGTTTTAAATGCTGACACCACAGTATTAGCATGTCAAACATTTACAGTTGATGTTCTAGACACATTAATAATACCTAATGGACTCACCATTACTAATAATGGTACAATTAATAACAATGGCACAATTACTAATGATGGCACATTTACTAACAATGGGACAATTACTAACAATGGCAAAATTAATAATAATGGCACAATTAATAACAATATAGGCGCAACATTAACAAACAATAAAAATGTTAATAACTATGGCACAATTGCTAATAACGGAACAATAACTAACAATAATACTATTTTTTTATACTCATTTATAAATTATAATATAATTACCAATACTGGTTCATTTATAAATAATGGTGAATTTTCCAACTCGGGAGGAACATTTGGAAATTCTGGTGGAACAATTACCAACAACGGACTATTTTTTAACAAAGGTGGCACGCTTAACAATACTAGTGGAATATTTATAAACAATTCTAGTTTAGCAATAGTGAATAACTCAGGCGCCATAATTACCAATTCAGGTGGATTATTTACCAACAATGGAACAGTTTCGAATACCGCTCAATTTAGGAATGGTGGTTCTACTTGTCCAGCAGGAACTATTAATGGAACAAATGGAACATCTACTATTACACCAATCGCACCTACTACTGCTTGTTAGAAAATATATATTTTACAAGTTTAAGAGAGATAAAAATACATTTAATTCTTGTTTAACAAAATCATTATTAATATCTATTTCATCAGAAATATCAAAATAAAAATTAGATGGAACCATATTATATTCTTTACTAAATGACATGTTGGTTGAATTTGCTATATCATTATTGCCTTCAATTATTAGTTTAATTTTTGATTTATTGTTTGTTGCGAAACAACATTTTTTTAATGTGAATGCCATGTGTTCTACTGGGAGTTGATTGGAATTTTCATAGGTATTTATTGAATGGTCAATTAAAAGTGTAAATGATTTATAATAATTTTTAACGACAACAATCTCCTTATCAATTGTATTCATTTTTAAAAAATTATTATTATCAACAGTAAATATTCCTTCTTTTGAATATAATTGAATATTAATTTCAGAACTGATATAGTATTTATCGAGTAATTTCATAAATTTATGTAATGATTTAATGTCATAATTTTTAACAAATATTTTCATAATATAAATATATTGTATAAACTATTTAAACCTATTCAAATAATTATAAATAATCATGTCACAATCAGTAAGTATTATAATTGTTGAAAAAAATGGTGTATTAAAACCTTTAACAATTAAGGATTTTAAAGAAGAAGAGTTATATAAGAAATGTGGATTTAAAAAGCCAGACCAGTTTATTAAACAAACGCAATGGACTTCTAAATATGAAGGAAAAAAATATATTATACAGGTGTTTGCGAAGTCTGATGGAAGAGCTAATAGTGAAAACAAATATGATTTCCCTCCACCAATAGATACCAAACTTTTTTTCGGAAACTGTGCTATAGTTGCCTCTTTAAATAATGAAAATGGAACTAATGTATATACAGATTTGTCAATCCCATTATGGGCAAAAATTTATGAAAAGTTATTTGGCGGGTTCGAAGATTTAACTTTAACAACAGGAGATGATGACGAAGAAGAAGATGAATTAGCTAATGTCCCTAAGGAGAAAAAAACAAAGCATGGTTATTTAAAGGATGGATTTGTTGTTGATAGCGATGGTTCCGAAGATGACGATGGTGATGATATTGTAAGTGAAGATGATACAGAAGATGACGATGGTGTTAATGAACCTGAAGAGGATGATTGTGATGTCGTCATAGAAGACATTGGTTCTGAGTTAAGTGAAGAATCTTATGATTACGAATCTGATAGTAACGAAAAGTAATTATAAATTACTTCATTATGTAGTTATATAAATAGTAAATTTGTAATAGTTATACAATAAATAATTATTACAGATTATAATATAAAATATTATTTATAATAAAAATAATTATAAATAATGTTAATTTATATTTTTATATATTTTTTTTTATTTATGAGTAGTTTAGTTAATGGAGATAAAATTAGAGGTATAAATATAGGCGGTTGGCTTGTTTTAGAGCCATGGATAACCCCATCATTATTTTATCAATTTTTAGGCTCTCAAAACAAAATTGGAATGGATATGTATAGTTTTTGCGATATTTTAGGACCAAAAGAAGCTAACAGACAATTAAAAAAACATTGGGAAACATGGATTTCTGAACAAGAAATTCAATTACTTATTTCTAATAACATTAATTTATTACGTATTCCTATTGGGGATTGGATGTATTTACCATACGGACCTTTTGCTAAAACGGAAGATGGTGTTCAATGCACAGATGGAGCTATAGAAATGCTTGATACATTATTTTTATTAGCTGAAAAACATAATATAAAAATATTACTTGATTTACACGGTGTAAAAGGTTCGCAAAATGGATTTGATAATAGCGGCGAGTCACGTAAAGTAATAATAGATAAAAATAAATTTACACATTGGGAAACTAGAGAGGCAAATTGGGTTGGTGAATTTAATTCAGAAACAAAAGAATATATATCCTTTGACAATGATTCTATTCAACATAGCAAAGATGTATTATATATAATTATTAATAAATATTATAATTATCCAGCACTATATGGTTTGAATATTTTAAATGAGCCATGGGAATTTACACCAGAAATATTTTTAAAAGAATTTTATCAGGATATTTTTAATGCTTTTGTTAAGGTAATGAGCAATGACAAAGTATTTATTATACATGATTCTTTTCGTTCAGATATATGGAGAAATTTTGAATTTATTGACAACACAAAAAATATAACTATATTAATAGATACACATCAATATACTGCATGGAATAGTAAATATGAGTCATTTGAAACACTCGTTGATAGTGCTACAAAATGGCAAAGTCCTCCTATAAAATATAAATATGTCATTGGCGAATGGAGCTTAGCTATCGATAATTGTGAAATGTGGTTAAATGGTTTTATGGATAATGTTCCAAATTATCCATTATTTGAATGTACATATGCGAAGTGTCCAAAATATAATTTATTTAAATCCGATTTACTACGCTCTAAATATGGACCATTTGGAACTGGTGTATCATACCCAATTGAGGATTACCAATGTCCTGTTAGTATTTCATTACAAAATCATTTTAATTTACCGACACGTTTAGAAAAAAGCCTAGCTAAGGATTTATTTGAAGCAAAAGCGGGCGCGTTTGAAAAAGAAACAGCTGGGTGGATTTTTTGGAATTTTAAGACGGAATCTTCATCTTATCAATGGGACTATTTATCTTATATTAAATTAACTACAACAAATAATAATATTAATAATATTAACAAAACATTATACAATGATTATTATGATAATGTAAAAAACAACTTTATTTTAACATTTGTAATTATTTTGATGATTTGTAGTATAACATATCTATACAGGCATTTACAAAATTTATACAATAGAAGAGACTATCATGTAATATCTGATAAGGATTTTGATAAAGAAGTTTTGTTTTCTATATAAATTTACAACTTATATTTACTATTCAAAAATAAGACCGCAAATTATATATTACAAAATAAAATTGATATTGATTTAAATATAAAATTAATATGTAAATCAATAACATGTCATCTTTTCGTAAAATAGATAATCCTGAAATATTTCGCAATAACATTAGGAAAAAAATTATTGAAATTATTGAAAATGAAAAGAATACTGTTAATCTCGAAAAGGGAATTTTTAATTATACTTTGAAAGAAGCAGAGAGAAGAAAGGTAGTAAAAAAATGGGATAACGCACATTTTGTTCAAATTTATATAGACCATCTTCGAAGTATTTTAGCAAATTTAAAAGGGGATATATTGCTTCATATTAAAGATGGTACTGTTAAACCTCACACAGTTGCTTTTATGACACATCAAGAATTATGCCCTGACAAATGGTCTAAGCTAATTGAAACTAAGTCTAAACGCGATAAAAACATATTTGAAAATAACGTGGCAGCATCTACAGATACTTTTACTTGTCGCAAATGTAAAGGCAATCAATGTACCTATTATCAAATGCAAACCAGGTCGGCTGATGAACCTATGACTATTTTCGTAACGTGTATAGATTGTGGAAATAGATTTAAAACTTCTTAACCAAAGACATAATATTTTACGCAGTTATATATTTAATTATATAAAATAATAAAAAGAATGGTAATACAGTTTGGCAAAATAAATTAATGTATTTTTTAATGTTTATGAATATAAAAAAAGGTGGAACACGTAAATCCAACATTTTATCAGAAACTTTTGTTTTTTCATAAATAAACTCACGTATTATATCATTTGGAAATTCAGGCGCTATTTTTCTAATAAACATAACAAATTTATCATTTTCTAATGATTTAGTAATAAATTTAATATCTAATTCATTTCCATCTTTAAATAAATGAGGACTAGTTGGACTACTACATCTATACCAATCAGTCATATGACTTACATTAGATATTACAGAAGACACATTTTTCCCCATAAAATCTATTTGTTTATAAGCATACATAATAATAGCAAATAAACTTTCATTTGCTAATCCACCAGAACATATAGTTTTTGTGATTTTTTGTTGATTATTTATAAATAGTAAACATTGATGAACATGTTCTCTCTTCATAACAAACCAAGGGTCATTTGCTAATCTAAATTCTTCTGGTAGTAGAGCAAGATTAGCTCTTTTATGAAACTCAATGTTCCACCATGCTTTTTTCCAACTTAAAATGCTTTTGTTATAATAATTATAAAATAAGTATCTGAACCTTTTTGGAGATATAATTGGACAACAAGAATCTGTAAGCATACAAAACCATGTGTTATTATTATCATCATGATTAATAGCAAAACTCATTAAAGATGCGTAAGCTGGTATTACATGGTAATAGCTGGTTTCATGTATATAATTTGGTGGAATTGTATGTCGCATTATCCATTCAGATTTAATTTTTGTCAAATCTTTATAATAAAAATAAATGTTGATTATATCTTTATTTGGCTCAATCCATTCTCTCCATATATCTTCTTTGTTAAGTATATGTTCATAGCTTATAATAAAACAAAGAGCAATTTTCATAATATATTTTTAAATTAATTTTTAAACTATAATAAAAATATAATATAATTATACTTTAACGTTCCATTTTTTCACATAATCTAGTCATTTCATTAACACCAAGATCCGTGATTTCATATTCTGGACCTGTTCTTAGTGACATTATTTCAAATAATGACCATACAAAAACTTTTATGTTTTTATATAAAATTATAAAATATTGATACATAATTTATAATAACAATAATAATATTTATATCATTTCCAATAAAATAAACTATTTATTCCTGTAATTTTTGCGGAATTATTACAAGGTATTATATTATAACATTCATTTAGTAATTCATTGTCTTCATAAATATTATCATTTTTGCTTTCTATATTTTTAGTAATATTATAGGATTCATCGCATGTATATTGTGGTGAATTCAATTGAGTAGTAATATTTTCTTCTATACATGTAATAGTTGTATCATTATCCTCAAGCAATTTATCTATTTTGTTATGTAATAATTCTAATTTATTGTTTATTTTTTTTATAATAAATAATTGTTCTATATTTTGTAAATAAATATCCTTTGTTGTAAAATAATTTATCAATGTCATAGTTCCAGTAAATAACATAAAAAAAGCTAATCCCTTAAACATATTATCTGATTTTTCATAAGCATTTGTTTTTTTTATTATTTTTGTAATAGCTTCAGCTAATTTGTGTGATACATTTGTATCTGACATAAATATTATACATTGTTATTATGATATTTTTAATATATTTCAAAAATAAAATTGATTATAATATAATGATGATTCATAATACTATTAAAATATATTAAAGATGAAGTCAGAAACTGTTTTTATACAAGGATTGAAGAGAGAAATAGTATTTCATATTGGACAAAATCAAACTGAAAACTTTTCTGTAATTGATAAAGGAAATGGTAATGATTTATGGTTTCATGCAAATGATTGTTCATCATGTCATGTAGTTGGTGAAGTTCCAGAAGATATTAATAAAAAAGACATGATATATATTATAAAAGCAGGGGGATTACTTTGTAAAAATAATACAAATAAACTAAAAAGTTTAAAAAATGTGACAATAACTTATGCTTGTGTTAAATATGTTACGAAAACTGATATTCCAGGAATGGTAACTACACAAAATACAAGAAAAATAATTTTAAAATAATAAATGTATAATTTTAAAATACAACAAAAAATATAATTACGATAAATCAGGTTATTTTTTTTGTGAAAAAAAATATATTAGTATATGTTATAATGGGCAAAAACTGGCATTCGATAACCATAAATTCTTCTAGCACAGGAAACTCTGTATTTAATGGATTTTTCAGTGTAGATAACGTTACAAATTATATTGATGAATTTTATAATTATTCGAATCCAACTGTTAATATTATAGCTCATACTCCTAATGATTATGGTGCGGATTTTTTATTTGTAGACAACGACTTTACATATAATGGAGCAGCAATTACAAGTATTCCATCGTTAGATAGTGCGTATAATGCGCAAGAATGGTTGTTGTGGAAGGATTCTACTAGTAATACATTTGGTATAAGTTATACAGATGAATTAAGTTATAAAGTGTCGTCAAGAACATGGCTTGACTTGGCTTCTCATCCTTATACATTTGTTTTTGCTTCTATCCCTGCTCCGTCGTGCTTCAATCATGATACCAAAATCCTTTGCCTAACTGAACAATTAGAGGAAAAGTATTTACCTATTCAATCATTAAAGAAAGGAGATATTGTTAAAACATATTTACATGGATACAGAAGAATTGAGCATATTGGTAAGGGTAGTATGACAAATAACCCTAATTCTTTTGATAGATGTATGTATAAAATGGTAAAAACAGAAGAAAATGGATTAACGGAAGATTTAATTATTACAGGATGGCATGCTATTTTAGTTGATAAGTTGTCTAACCAAGAATTAGAAGTTCAAAAAAACATAGAGTTTCAAGAAAAAATTGACGATAAATATTTATTGCTATCAAGTTCATGTGATAGATTTGTCACAATAAAAGATGCGAACTTATATGTTTATTATCATTTATCATTGGAGAATGATGGCGACCATGACAAAAGATTTGGAATTTGGGCAAATGGAATTTTAACAGAAACTACCTCTAAAAATTTTTTTATGGAGCATAAATATGAAGACATTTAACCTATTTTCCAAGTTATATAGTGTATATTTTTTAAATAATTAAAAAATATAAATTATTACAATTTTAAATATACGAATAAAATAAATTAGAAATCGATGTTTTCCAAGTCGTTAAGTTTCCAGTATTCACATGAACCATTTGGTATTGGTCTTTTAATAATAAAAGGAATTTTTTTTTCTCTTAGTTCAAGTTCAGCAATAATATAAGCATCCACAATATTCTCTGGAACCTTAACAAGTGGTTTTGCTCCTGTTTCAATTTGTTTAGCTCTTTGACCAAGAATTCTAGCTTTTTCGTATTTAGTCAAATAAGGTATGGTTCTATGTAAAGGGTCTACAATAATATTATCACTATTTCTAACAATAGAAGTTAATTTTGAAATTTCATCATAATTATGTACTAAACATTCTGGATGAAAATCATTGATATAATTTTTAGTAATTTCACTATCAAATTTTTGTAAATAATGCTCATCATATTCATCATCATCATCATCATCGTCATCAATAACCAAGGGCACTGGTTTTTTATTTTTAACATTTTTCGTTTTGCTAGAAGACCCCGCTTTTTGAATTTGGTCTCCATTTTCATCAAGCTCTATATCTATGCTAGTGTCATCATCGTCGTCTTCATCGTCTTCATCTTCAATTTCGGATTCAGAAACATAATCCATTTCATCCCCCCTACCCACTTTTTCTACATCTACATCTTCATCTTCATCCTCTTCTTCATCTGAATTCTCATCGTTATATGCTTCAACATTATTAGCAGGTTTAAATACTAATGGTTTTTTGGGCGTATTATTTTTTACAATTACTTCATTATCACTTTCAGAATCAACGTCTGAATAATAATCGCTTTCGTTATCGCTCATTGTTATTTATATTTACTAAAGATACTTTTAAATAAAAAATTCAATTTTCTTTTTATTTAAAATTTTAATAAATTTATAAACGTAAATTTATGAATAATCGTATTAAAATATTTATTATATTATTAATTACGATTGTTCAATAGTGCTCCATACTTCATCACATTCAGTACATAAATATATATATTTCATATTAGTATCATCATATCTTATGTAAATGATTTCTCTCTCTTTATCTTTTGTATTAGTTTGACAATCCGCATTAGGACATAAAATGGTATTTATACGTGGTAATGTAGGGTCATATTTTGTATATTTATTGATTATGTGATTAAATGACTGCGTGCTTTTCTTAATTTGTGTTTTAGATACACATACATTTTCTAAAGCAAGCAACTTATCTTCATTTCCACAATTTCTACAATAATATACGAGTTTATTAGGGTCGTCGCTGTTTATGCGAATATAATACATATTAGAACAGTTATTACAGAAATGCATGATTATTATATAATATACTTTTACATTATTTGTTTATTTCAATTTTGTTTAAAATTATAATTTAAATAAAACATATTATTATATCTATATAATTTCAACAATATATTTAGTTTCATTCAGTTTTTCAATTACTTTTCCATAGTCAACTACAACATTCATACCATAAAAACCTGTTTTGAATCTTTTATATTCATTATTAAAATCTATATTTTTTTTTTTAGCTAATTCCATTAACTTATCAAAATTCTTGATGAAATTTTCTTTAATAAAAGGGTAAAAATTATTAAAAAACGGCATGAAAATGCCTGATTTCTTGCTAACAATATCACAAACTGCTATATCTAAATTTGCGAATTGTATAATCTCTTCATATGACTCCATATCATTATGTTTTGTTGTAACTCCAGGTTCATTTAACAAAGGTTCTTTACAAAGCAAAGTGCAAAGGGTTAAAAGGACTGTTGAAATAGTTTGACATGATGTCCATTGGTCGCCTCGCCATGTATTCAATATTGATATACACACTTTACCGCACGTGTATAAATTAGGATTGAAACGAATTTGATTTCCATTGGTCCAGTAAGTAACTTTTGGAGGACTATGAGGATAATCCATGGGATATGTAAATTCAAAAAAATAGTTTCCCCCAAAGTAAGGTGTATCTTCTGGACCAACAATTAAAGCATATCCCTTCATCATATCACTATCATCATGTATATAGTATATACCATTTTCAGTTAAAGGATTTTTAAAGATATGTTTTACATCTTTTAATAATCTATTAATAGTTTCTTTTGATACAAATGTAGCCATTGTCTATATAGTTTATTGTATTATTTTTAAACCAATTTTCAAATATAATCTACAGCAATATTTTTATAGTTATCAAACAATATAATTTAACAATTTTATTTTTAAAAAAATGAAATAGAAAAATGTTATTATATTATAACAATAATGAATAATATGACAACAACGTGCCAATTTAAAGACCTTAATGAATTTCTAGCAAAGCATAGCGCTAAGAATGAGAAAGGTCACACATCAACGCACACAAGAATTCCTGATAAAGAAATGAACATATATGCGGGTTCATACATAATTCCAAAAGAAGAATTGTCTTTGTTTTATAACCTTTATTACGATAGTATTTTTATAAAAAAGAAACGAGAATATCTAACAGAAAGACAACTTGAAAATGGAGGACCTATGGCAGTGGATTTTGATTTTAGATATAATTATGATGTAGAAAAAAGACAACATACGAATGAACATATTCAAGATATGATTGTTTTATATTTAGAGGAACTTAAAGAATATTTCTTGTTCGAAGGAAATAAACCATTTAATATATATATATTTGAAAAACCAAATGTAAATAGATTAGAAGATAAAAGTTTAACAAAAGATGGCATTCATATGATTATAGGATGTCAAATTGATCATACTATTCAGATGATGATCCGTGATAAAATACTAAAAAAATTGCCAGAAATATGGGATTTACCTTTAAATAATAATTGGGATTCAGTTTTAGATGAAGGAATTAGCAAGGGAAAAACAAATTGGCAATTATTTGGTTCCAGAAAACCAGGGAATGAAGCGTATGAATTAACACAGTATTTTACAATTACATATGATACATCTGATGGTGAATTTATGATGGATGAAAAAAAAGTTGTGGATTTTGACCTTAAAAATAATTTCGCAAAACTATCGGTTCAATGCGATACTAATCCAAGGTTTGAGATTAATCCTAAAATTATAGATGCTTACAATAAACGTTTGGAAACTACTGGTCAAAAAATAAAAAAACCTTCTAGTAAAACAAAAGTAAATCTACTCGTTGAACAAGATGAAGAAGATAGTGAAGATGAAAATTATATATCTATAAATGATATTAAAGATAGAGAAACTTTAGAACGTGCTGTTAGCAATTTAATTAAAAATTTCGATAAAACCCGTAATTATGAAGCAAAAGAAGCACATTTATTTAGTCAAATTTTACCAGCAAAATATTACGAGCCTGGGTCTCATTTATTGAATAGACAGGTAGCGTTTGCTTTAAAACATACAGATGATAAACTATTCCTATCATGGATTTTATTGAGAAGTAAAGCGTCTGATTTTGAATATAGTTCAATTCCAGATTTATTTCATCAGTGGAAAAAATATTTTAACACATCAAAAGAAGGTGTTACTAAACGGTCGATTATGTATTGGGCTCGTAAAGAAAATTTTGAAGAATATGAAAAAATAAATAAGGAAACAATTGACTATTATGTTGAAGCAGCCGTAGAGACATCTACAGAATATGATTTGGCAGTTGTTTTGAAGCAGATGTTTAAAGATAAATATGTATGTGTAAGTTATGATAAAAAAGGTATATGGTATGTATTTGAAAATCACAGATGGACATTAGACAAAGGGTTGACACTAAGGAAAAAAATATCAAAAAATATGTATGACTTATTCTCGAGCAAAGCTGACCAAATTCAGAATGAGTTATTTGAATATCAAAGTGATGATGATAGAAAGTCATATTTACAAAAGAAAGTGAAAATTGTCGGGGAAATAAAAATTAAGCTCAAGAAGACAAATGATAAAAATAATATTTTGCGTGAAGCCGCTGAGATATTTTATGATGGTGATTTTATTAAAAATATGGATACAAATAAATATTTATTGTGTTTTAATAATGGCGTAGTTGATTTTAAGAACAAAATCTTCAGAGAAGGATATCCAGAGGACTATATCACAATGACAACTAGAATTAACTACATTCCATATGACAAAAAAAATCCAGAAACAATAGAAAAAACGGAACAAATAGTAAGTTTTATGGATAAATTGTTTCCTATACCTGATGTAAATAAATATATGTGGGACCATTTAGCATCGTGCTTAATTGGTGCTAATAAAAATCAAACATTTAATGTTTATCATGGTTCTGGAAGCAATGGCAAGTCAATTGTTGCGGATTTCATGTCAGTTACATTAGGTGAATATAAAGGAACAGTTCCAATTACTCTTGTTACAGAAAAAAGAGGATTAATTGGTGGAACTTCAGATGAGGTTCTTAAATTGAAAGGTAAGAGATATGCGGTTATGCAAGAGCCTTCAAAAGGTGTCAAGTTGAATGAAGGTATCATGAAGGAACTTACAGGAGGAGACCCAATTCAAGCAAGAGGATTGTATTCAGAATCAGAAATATTCGAGCCACAGTTTAATTTAGTAGTATGTACAAATAATTTGTTTGATATTGAAAGTCAAGATGATGGAACATGGAGACGTATAAGAAAGGTTGATTTTGTATCTAAATTTATTGATGAGTCTGAAGAGCATACAGATGACACAGAATATGTATTTATGAAGGATAAAGAATTAAAGGATAAATTGCCTTTATTAGCTCCTACATTCGCAAGTATGTTAGTAGAACGTGCTTTCATTACTGACGGAATTGTTGAAAATTGTGAAACTGTTATTAAGGCATCCATGAAATATAGAAATGGGCAAGACCATATTGCTGGATTTATTAGCGAGAACGTTATTAAAACTAATAATCCTAAGGATGTAATTAAGAAAACAGCATTAACTGGTCAGTTTAAGATATGGTTTCAAGAGTCTCAAGGAGCTAGAAAAATGCCAAAAGGCGAAGAATTGTATAGTTACATGGACAAAAAATTTGGCGTTTGTAAGAAAACAGGATGGCATGGTGTTAAAATTGTTTATCCAGAAGAGGAAGAAGACCCCATGAATGAGTTTCATGATTGAGTCGTAGATTGGTTCTAAAATTAAAGTTATAAATTGTATTTTTTTACCTAATACAACATTATTTACATCATTTAATATTTAATCTTAAATGGTGTAAATTAAATAGATAGCCTGACATTTTTTGGAAATAAATCGTAAATGTAATGAGCAAATTCTATAATATAGCTTAATAACCAACTTGAAATAAAAGGTAGTCCAATTAAACTAATCATAATAGCTAACCTGTATTTCCAACTAATTTGTGATGGATATACAAATGATAATACACCAAAACTAATAGCAACTATAACATAAACTATAATCAAAATATATGAATAAATAAATTTTAAATTGTCTATTCCTTGTTCTTGATAAAACGTTTTTCTCTCATTTGTCAAAATGTCAGAGGTGTCATCCTTTAATGTTTTATATAATTCTACATTATCTTTCTTATATTTTAAATATAGTTCAACAATATTCTTAAAATTTATTAAAAGACCATTGTAAGTAGATAATTGACTCTCGATTTTTGCTACTTCTTCATCAAAATTTTGTTGAAATGTACTAGCTATTTGGTCTGATTTTTGATTTATTTGTTGATGTTCTAGTTGGTTGTATGCTAATTCGCCTTGAGTAAAAGTAATATATTCTTTTTCGGATACTTGTAATTGATCAGAGGCTGTAGCTAAATTAGATTGTTTGTTTATATAATTTTGCTTAAGTAATTCTTCTTTTTTTTTACGTTGGCATTCTGTGCCACAGCTTATAGTCTGTGATGCTTTTTCTAAGAAAGAGTTAAAATTATCGATATTAAATGAATTTGACATTGATATATTATATATCTATAAGAATTATATAAAAATTAATGTGCTGCTCTCCTAAAAATATTATTTAATGTTTATAATTAATAAAACTATTTCCAGCATTAGGTTGAATTTTAGAATCAGCATTTAATGTATATGAAGGTTTGCGGATTCCAGATGTTTTGGTAAGAACACTATTTAACATAGACTCAGTGACAAAGGATTCAACAGTAGAATCACCAATACATTGGTTCAATGAAGCATCATATGTTTGTCCAGCAGAACAACAAGCATCACCAATACAAGTTCCTGGCAACCCAACACTTCCCCATGGGTCTGATACATTGCTAGTAGAACCCGTTGTGTTTGTAGGAGGCATTGGCCATTGATATTCTTGATAACTCATATTATCACGCATAATAACTGAAGCAAAACGATACCAAAAATATATAGAACCTATAATAGCAACTATAGATATTAAAATATAATAAGGCATGTTTGGCAAAATACCTTTATTATTCAAAATCGCAAGAATAATAACTGGAACAAGTGTGAAAATAACAATCTTCATCAAGTTAGCATGTTCAGCATACTTATCTCCATAATAATCATTAATCTCAACAAGACGAATTTTATTACTTTTCTCTTCTTCCAAAAGTTCCAATCGTTTTTTAGCACGATTTAGCTCACTTTCAACAATAGCAATAGCGGCGGTTTGTTCTTGCAAAGTTCCAGTCGAAGAACTCAACGCATTTTGAAAAAAATTATTAACACCGCTTAATGTTTTATATAACCCGATACGCATATTTGAAAGTTGATTCATTCTTTGAATAATTTGTTCTTGTTGTTGTGTAGTTAAATTAGGATTTGTTTCTAAACTAGAGAAGAGTTGCTGTTCCATTTGTTGTAGTGATTGTATATCATTAAGAATTTGCTCATTATTTTCTTGAACATCAGGCAATCCAGACATATTATATAAAATATAAGAAGATAATTATATAATATAAATTGTAATTACACATTTATTTTTTCACTATATTCATTGTAACTAAAACAGCACCTGTTGCTAAAATAGTCCAAAACAAATACTCATAGTTCTTTTGTAAAACAACAATATCACTCTCATCTAAAATACGTTCAAATTGTGTATTAAATCCCTTTATTTTCTTGTTAGTATCATTTAAATTGGTTAAATAATTCCCTACACCTTGAACATTTTTATTCATTTGAACCTCTGCTTTTTGTGCGCCTTCACCAAATTCATTTGTAAAATTAGTTATTTGACTTGATAATAGACTTAATTGATTTTGAAGTTGTTCAAGTTGTTGTTTTTGAACACTTGTAGCGTTAGATAAACCATATTCTTGCTGAAGTGGGCCGCCATTTGGGTAATTTTGGTATGAAATACTATCTGTGTTATTTGTTGTACTTGGAACACCAATTGGAGTACTACTTGGCATTTTATTTCTAATATGAACATCAACCATAGGATTTATGTTAAGCGATTGTCCATTAGGATACATATTAGTAGTTTTTGGATAACATACATTATTTTGAGGTGTGTAAGCAAATCCACCGCATTCAGGATTATTGCTACAAGTAGTTTCACAAGCTTTTACAGTAGCACCACCATATGCTGCTCCAGGTATATCATCACCTCCGTTATCCATACCATTAATAACAGTATAGGCATTATCAAATTCAACATTGTTTTGTGGATAAGTATGTAATTCAGCATTTTGGTCAATATAAGCAACTTGTCCATAATTTGCTTTATTTCCCATTTGGTCAATCGCATAAAGTGAATTTATGTTATTTGTGTTTCCTACATAATTACCATCAGCAAGTGATGAAGTAGAACATCCTGGATTTTGATTGCTTGTATATAAAACAAGATTACCATCATTTTGCATAAGAAGAAAAATACTTCCATCTGAATTTCCTATAAATTGTCCAGGTGACATTGTTGTGCCTACAGAAATCCAGCTTCCTAAAGAACCTGGGCTAGTAGCACTGTATTTTGGATTAGGAGATTTTTGTTTTCCATTTGTCATAGTGCACCATATAGCTCCTTGAATGTCGCCAGGACCTGAACCTCTATAAAGACATAAATTTCCATCATCTTGGCAAACCAACCAATAATGACTTGTGCCATTACTGGAATAAACCGCATTTGACCATCCACCACCGACAATATAGCCTCCTACATTTTGACAATTAGTAGCAGGACCATATGACATCGCTTGTTGTAAGTTATTTGTAAAGCCTCCTTGACCATATCCTTGACCATTAGCGCATTGAATAGAAAAATATTGGTGTTGGTAATTTGTAGCTATTGAAAAAGCTGTAGCATAATTTATTGACCAATCGTTTCCTCCCATAAAAGTGGATACTGAGCCATCTGTATTAATTAAAGGGATAGCACGATTTGGACCATCGCCATAACAACCTAAATAATTTGCTGGTGTAGCATTTGTAGAAGGTGTATTATAAACAGTTGTTCCACTAGAGTTAAGAACACTTAATGACCCACTTAGAGATACAGTAGCACTAGCACCAGGGTTACTCGTTTCTCCTGAACCTGTGTTTGATGCCCAAAGTGGCACCAGTGAATACGTAAATCCTTCTCCAGCGGATTGCATGCTACTTGAATTATTACCAAGGACGCATGTTCCAACGCCGCTGCTATTTACTTGCTGTAAACCAAAATATTGGTTTCCACTATTTAAAGCCAATTGTTGGCATTGTGAAAAAGTTAATTGTTCGGAGGTTGAATTCGCAGGAGTATTAAAACAACCGATATATGATGATTTTTTATTGTTGGTTAATGAATTAACATAAACATTGGAGCCTTCATTTCCACATGTTTGACCCTGGACCATTGGTGTTCCAGTTATCAATGATGGCTTGGTCGGTATAGTTGAACCGTTAGCACTATATGGAGCAAACGGAATATTTACTTGAACCAAATTAGTGGTAGATGGACATCCATTGTTTCCTGCGGTGGATTGGAATATAGATTCATTTTCATACCATTTAGCAACACCTTGTTGAGTTACATAACATATATTTCCGTCTGAAAATTTCACATTTTTTCCTAAATAAGGATTACTTTTACTTATTCTGTTAATATAAGCGGCTGATGTGCCATTTATTTCAGCTAATAAAGTTTCGAATTCATTTAACTTGTTTTTATGTTGATTCCTTAAATTTTCTAAGGTTTGTTGTTGTGAAGAAAAATTATTTTTTCGAATAATATTATTTGATTCTCTAGTTAAGCCATTCGCAGATAAGTTCATATCTTTTAAATTTAATCCACCAAATCCCTCTTTGCCACTTAAATTATTTGATGATTTCTCTAAATTATGTTTAATTTTTTTTTGGTATTTCTTAAATTTTTCTCCTTGATTTAAAGCAGGTGTTGAATTGTAAGAATTGTTTTTGTATTCTTTATATTCTGAGACACTATCTGTTATAGACTTACTTTTTGTTAAATCATTTAAATTTGAAAATAGATTCGTTATAGTTGTCATATTAATATAATGAGATACAAAAAACTATTATATTGATTTTAATTTATTGATTTTAATTTATTGATTTAATTTGATCTTGGCAAGTAAATAAGCAAATAATAATATTGATACAAAAATATAACTATTAAAATCCTTAAATACTTTGGATAATCCTAAAAATACAATCATAATACCTAATAAAAATAACGATTCCTTTTTGAAATTACTTCCTCCACCAGTTTGTTGTTGTCCCATGGTAGAAAATTTCATTAGCATAAATGCTAAAAGTATGGAAATTAACAATAAAGCTATATAATTATAATAATTTGATGTTAGACTAATTGTTCCATTATCGTATGCGGAGTCAAGTGTTTCAAATTCACGCACCATTTTATCTATGCTATCTCTCTCTTGCGTTAAAGTTTGGTAATTTTGTTGAAGCATTTGTTTTTTCTGACTAGCGTTTTGTTCTGATTGTTGATATAGTTCCGCATTACTATTTGATGTATTCATTATTTGTTGATTAATTGATATTAATTGTTCATTCAAACCTTGTAACTGGTAAATATATGAAACGCTTTCAGGAACAAAAGATGTTGTATCAGAAGAAGTTATTATATTTCCAGTTCCACTACTTAAAGTGCAATTATTATTTGCGTCAATTGTAGCACCACTGCACGAAGCATTAGAAAGGCATGCTTTTTTACATGATTTGCTTGATGAATTCGGTGATATGCTTATAGTATTTTTTGCTGTAAATAAAGTATTTGGAACAGATACTAAGTTGTTATTAGATGAATTAACGCTGTCAATAAAACTTTTATATGTATTTTGATATTGTGTTAAAATAGTATTAAATTGATTACTAAGTGTTTGGTTACTCATTATATATAAATATAATAAGAAAATTTCGTTTTATTTGTTAAATAAACCCGATACAATATATTACAACAATTTAGCAAAAAAATTGCTTATAGTTGGATAATATTTAATAAATAAACTTACCAATATAATTACAAATATAACATAATATGTTGATTTACCTAATTCACCTCCTGATTGTAGAACAGGACTAACAGGAACTGAACTTCCAGTTGAAGAACCTGAAAATTTATATAAAATAAAAATACAACCTATTACTAAAGCGAACAACAAGATAAAGGAATAGTAATTATGATTTATCATTATATTACCATCATCATGTTGTTGATTTAATCCTTCATATTCATTTACCTTTTTTAAAATTTTCTCTCTTTCTGATTGAAGACTTTTATAATTTTGTAAAAGTTCTTGTGCTTTTTGCTCTCTGGATATTACTTCATTATTATATACAGGTTCACCTTTTTCAACACTATCCAATATTTGTGTGTTTATGTCTATTAATTGTTGGTTAATGTTTTCCATTATATTTAACATAGCAACACCTTTAGGAATGATAGCATTGTCTGTGTCTAACCCTACGATTGGCTTACTTTCGCCAGTTCTTAACCAACACATGGGTTGTCCATGAGCAGTAGGATTGAATGTAGCACCTGTACAGTTATTTGTGCTAGAACATAATGCTTGACATTCACCAACAGTATTCACATCTGTATAAACACTTTGGCTTCCTGCTTGACCAGTACCCCAGAAAACTTGGCCTCCAATAGATGTTAATGGTTGTTGTCCAACATTATAATTTGGTTTTGTTGTTCTGTTATACTGTGAAGAATTATAATTTGGATTTGCTACAGTTGTAATTGATGTAACACAACAACTACTATTTTCACTATCATGAGGACCTTGCCATGGAGTAGATAAATCCTGATAATTAGCTTTTGTATATAATCTATCATCCATGCCAACCGCAATAAAAGTTCCATCTGGCGCAATGGTAATTGCTTTTACGCAACAACTATTGTCACCCTGATATTCCCATGTCTGACTAGGCAAATTTAAATAACTTTTTTTTTTCCATATAGTGCCGCCTCCACCAACAACAAAAATAGAATCATCTGGCGCAATACAAACATATGTTACCCATTCGCTAGAACTTGATGTCTGTGTCCAATTACCATTTAAATTTGGTTTTGACCATAATAAATTGTTAAGACCAACACCAACAACAGTTCCATCTTTACTCATAGCCACAGATGTTACACAACAACCGTTATTGACAGGACCTGTCCAATTAGACAAATAGTTTGATTTTTGATATATATAATAACCACCTATTCCTAATAATCCTTGTCCATTATTCATTGTAGATATTCCTTGACACTCATATGTATTATCATTTATAATCTGCCAAGGTGCGTCTAATCCCTGTCTTGAGTATAGTCTTCCATCCGTTCCAATGCCTAAAATAATATACGCATTGCCGCTACTTCCATAACAAGTTTCTCTAGAATTATAATCAGTTTGTGTTGCGATTTGCCATGCGTTTCCTACAAGTTCATCTAGCGTTGAATTAGGGGATACATTTGGCGCTTGTGTGGTGCAATTCACATTTTGCCAAATATGATTGTAGCATGATTGACTTATGTCTGTGCTTTCTGGACCATATGCGCCGCAAGGTGTATTTGATTGTTGGTGTAAATAATCAATATAATTTCTTGACGCCTGATTATATTGACGTAGAAGATTATTATATGTTGCACTTAAAGTTTCTAACTTTAATGCTATTCCTCTGGAACCGTCATTGATAGGTTGTTCTCTAAAGTCTTTATTATTAGTATTACTATTTTGTGAATTAGGAAACATTGATACTGTCATTTATATATATTTATAAAAAGAAAACAAATATTTATTTTTGGTTTGAATAAAAATAATATAGCAATGACGTTAAAGAGAGAAACCACGCTATATTTGAAGATTTGTAATTGTTTTTATTTATAGTATAAGTATTTTCAGTTAAATCTAATTTTGCGTTGCTATTTTTATTTTTTAAGGTTTCTAATATCCTTTTTACAGATTCATTTGTTGAGTGCTTCAAATAGTTTCGCATTTGTTCGTTCATTTTGTTTTTTCTGTATAAAAATGAAAACATATTACAAATATAAAATAGTTTAAAATATATTTTTAAACTATTTATGTCATGCTAATTATTAATAAAAATGATTTTAAAATAAGTTAAATATATACATTAACTTAATAAAGAAATGCCAAATGAATATATTCAATTTATTAATAATACAGATTTGCCAGTTCTCATTGATTCATGGGTAGATGGTTCAAACTCTAGAAGGACTTTTAGAGTGGAGGCATTTGAAAAAAAAATAATATATAGTGAAGTAGGCGAATGGCATTTACATGCCATGTTTGAATCCGAACGTGACATTACAATATGGAAACAAAAGGGAAATAAATTATACAAAAATAATATTACTATTGGTTCATTTCATTCAACGCCTTGTGCTTCAGGGAATTACTCTTGGTTAGAAACCGATGACTTTGAATGCGTGTATAGTGAATTACAAATTCCAGAAAACCATGTAAAAGGTGTTGTTACATTTTCATTTTCACAGAAAAATAGTATTAAATAGGGGACTTATGTGTATATACTTTTGATATAGCAAATCCAGCAACAACAATGCTCAATACTAATCCCCAGTTTTTCAAATATCCTATATCATATGTTTGTTTATAATCAGTAATCATTTCATCAGAAGCGTTATATTTATGTTCAACTACATCAACTTTACGAGTTAGTTCATTGTTCCTTTTTTTTTCCTTTCTAATTAACACATCTAAATCAAATAGTTTTTTATTTATTTCATCTGTATTTCTTTGAATATCATTTGACAACATAAATAATCTTGAATTAACATTATTTAAATTACCCTTTACATTTTCGAATGTTTGTTGGTATTCATTATTTTGAGGATTTTTATTATAAAATAAATAAGCCTTTTGAAATTCATCTAAAATTGATGGCACTTGTTGTTGTAATGTTTGTAAGTTTGTCATATAACTTTCTGGGCTTCCATACATATCATCCAATATAAATTCATTTTTTATTTCACTCATTAATATATATAATTGTGTAAAATAATTATATATTAAACTTTAAATATCTTCAAAAGACAAAAAATTTTTATCAATATATTCTTTTGTTTCATTATATCCACCTATAAATATTCCATCATTAAAAACCATTGGAAATAATTTGTAATCCTGATTAGCATATGATTTAATAAACAATAAAAAATTGTCTTTATCTTCTATAAGATATTCGTCGCAATCAACAACATTAAATTGTATGGCTTGTTCTTTTAAAATATTTTTTACCTTAGTACAGTTAGGGCAACCACTTTTACTATATATTGTAAATCCTGAAGTTGAAGGAAATATAAAATCCATTTATTATTTATTAATTATTTTTTAAATTATTTTAAACACAAACTCTATAATAATTTGTTTCGATAGCTGTCTTACTAGCTCTAATAATATTACATACTTGTCCAGGTCTTAGTCCAATAACACGTGCGACTGGGTCAAATCTTGAAATATCAGGAAACTGAGATTTATCTGTAATGTTATATTTTATCATAACATCCTTAACCTCTTTTTCATCCATGACACGGTGTGAAGGAACTAAAACATGATTTAAAATATTAAATTGTAACCGTTTAATGCTTTCAATCACAATAAAGATACCATCTTTTTCCCAAATATGTTTCAGTTCATTAATGATGGTTTCGTTAGGGTCATCTTTAATAATAATAAACAACGTGTCGGCTTTTGTTAATGTTTCAGACAATATAAATAAATCATCAATCATTTCTTGTAAATTTGATGGCCTAATCACTTTACCTAGATAATAACGTATGTAAATTTTTCTCTTTAAAGCTGATGGGTTTGTAATATCATCCTTTGTTTCTAAAAGTATATCCAATTGATTGTTTTGCTTCATCGAATTGACTTCATTAATACTAAACTTGGCATAATCATTTACATTATACCCTTGTTTTTCCATTAATTCTAGAATAATCTTTCTAGAATTATAAATATGAGAAATAATAACGCTTGAATTTTGACTTGCCATGTTATATTATAATATAATATTAATAGATGTATTTTTTATTTCATTTTTATTTATAATGTTATTTTCCTAGTTCCGTCTGAACTACTTACAGGAGTAGATTCTTCTGGAGTTTGAATTATAACTTTTTTCTCTCCATTTTCATTTTCAGAAGCAGTTTTACTTTCTTCCTTTTCAGTTTCTTCCTTTGGCTTTTCAACTTCTAAAATAGTAGAACTTGGAGTTTGTGTTTGTTGTGGAGCAGGTGGTTCAATTGGTGGGTTAACTGATGATTGTGTTTGGGTTTGTGACTGATTCGGATTTATTTCGGGAGCATAATCAGGCGACTCAGGAGCATAAGCTGGTGACCCAGGAGCATAAGCTGGTGACCCAGGAGCATAAGCTGGTGACCCAGGAGCATAAGCTGGTGACCCAGGAGCATAAGCTGGTGACCCAGGAGCATAAGCTGGTGACTCAGGAGCGTAAGCTGGTGACACAGGAGTTTCACTCTCAATTTGAACTGGTTCAGGTATTACAGGCGGTTCATTAGATACTTCAAGATAATTTTTTTCCTTTAATGAATTTTTGACAGCATACATATAATTATTAACAGTTTGCTTCAAGTCACCAGATTCATTTAATAACTTATTAATATTATTTGAATATGACATACTTAACAACTGGTCTACATTTTCATCTGTTATAATACGCATTTGAACATTCATCACTTGTAACTCTTGTATCAAAAGTTTTAAAGAATAAGGAATCCTCAATATACTAAATGACCTTCCAAATCTGCTTAAATTTGTAATATTTTGGGTTCCATCAGGATTTGTAGAAAAATTAATGGGACCATCAGCATATGGACTTAAAAATAAATTCCTATCTTCGTTATAAATAGCAATCGCACCTGTTTTATTACAAACTGCCATAAAATATTCATCGCCTCTTATTAAAAATGATTCATTTAAAAAATATGACATACCGTGAGCTAAAACACCATCACGTTCCATCTCGCCAATCCTTAAACCACCATCATTCGCGCGTCCTTGAACAGGTTGTCTAGTTAAAGATGTATTGGGGCCTCTAGCACGGTAATTTATTTTATCCTTTACCATGTGCTTTAAACGCATATAATATGTAGGACCCATATAAATATCCGCTGCTAATTGCTCACCTGTCATACCATTATACAAAATTTGGTTTCCAGATGAATTAAACCCAGCTTTTACAAGTAAGGGCGCATATGTAGAAAAATTGGCTCCTTTTACTTGAAACGCAGTACAATCGCCAAAAGCTCCATAGGTTGTACAAACCTTACCAAATAAACTTTCAACTATCTGACCAATAGTCATGCGGGATGGTATTGCGTGTGGATTTATAATTAAGTCAGGCCTTATGCCATCTTCTGTAAAAGGCATATCATCTTCAGGAATAATGAGACCTACAGTTCCTTTCTGACCTGATCTTGAATTTCCTATGAGCATAGATGGTGCGAAATTATGTTCTCTCATATAATATAAATGTGACGACGGCATTTCAACACAATATACTTTTCCTTCATAATCTATTAATTTTTCTACATTAGAATCGTTGTCCTTTTTGTTGATATAAGGTTGGTTTTGCTTACGAATAATACTAATTTTGTAATAAGTATGTTTTGTTTCAATATGATGAAATTTATCTTTATTTTTACCAGAACCTTTTATCATATGTGGTGAATCGCCAGGTTCTGAAGCAATTTTAATAACGCCTGACCAACCACAATGAACAGCCAATTTGGAAACATCATTTGCCAATTTAGGACTAATAGTGCCGTATCTTGAAAATCCATCATTATATGTATGACCGTCTCCTTCCATCAATGCGTCTAATAATATTATACATTGACGTTGAGATAGAGACCAAACGTAATCTGGTAAATATTTATTTAAAGCCCCAACGCTCAACTTATCAAGAACTTCATAAATTTCTGGGTGTTGCCCTCTTAGTATAATAAATTTATCTTGAATATTATCATATTTATATTTTAATCCTAATTTTGTTAGCATATTTGTATTAAATTCTATTTTTCTTGTTTTTAAAGCTGAGATTTGAATAGAACCAGCTTTATTTGACGAGCCATCAGCAATAAACATACCCAGCAGTTGTAACCAATCATCCATTTTATATTTTTTATCACCAAGTTCCATCCATTCAACATCAGGATATACATTTTTCATAGATTTCTGAAATCTTACCATTTTACCAATGACTTTTTCAGCTTCCAACAATTGGTATTCTTTATCACCTCTAATTTTCTCTCTTCGTTTAACATACAACTTATGATTTAATGTACAAACAATTTCAACTTGTTTGTTTTTAACGGAATACATTTTACCATTATGGTCATATTCAAATTTATTAACAGGATATTCATAGCACATATGTCCATTTATATCTAAAGTAGCAAGCTTATGCTTTGATATATCTATATCTTTAATTTCAATCCATCCTTCATTAGTTAGAACTTGTTGTGTAGGTAAAGCACAAGCCATCTTATCACCAATTGCGGGGAGACGTTCTTCACGTATTCTAACTTTTGCTACATTAAATCCTTCTTCTCCAAGAGTAATAAAAGATTTATCTACATAACCTAGTTGTCCCTTTTTAGGTTTAACTGAGTCATCTATCCATACATCTTTATTTTCAAGATTAGAATTGATTTTGCCAATAACAATCGTTTTATCATTTAATTCAGTATTTTCTTTAATTAATCCATAATCATCTAATTGACTATAATCAAAACCCTGTTTCTTTTTAATAACATTATTCTTATCAACATTTGCGAATTTTGAGTTAGTCATTCCTGTAATTTTTGAACTTTCTTCTCTAGACTCATACATTGAGTAATAAGTTGTTCTAAAAATGCCACGCTTAATTGCGCCTTCATTAATTAAAATAGCGTCTTCCACATTGTAACCTGTGTAGCACATAATAGCTACGATAGCATTGACACCATATGATTGCTCTTCATTATTAATATACTCCATATATCTTGATTTAATTAGAGGTGTCTGGCCATAATTTAATATAACTCCCATCTTATCAATGCGCATTTGATAATTTGAATGATAAACAGATACAGCCTGCTTACTTTGCCCACAAGAAAACGAATTACGTGTTACAGGGTTATTTTCAGGATAAATAATTTGGTTTCCCATAACACCTAAAATAAGTGATGGGTCTATTTCAATATGTGTATAATATTTATTCTTTTTAAGTTCTTCTTCAGTAACAGCAATTAATGACGACTCTTCTTCTGATGTATCAACATAATCAACAATTGATTTATATTTTTGTAAATTATTAAAAATGCTTTCTTGTTCTTTTCCAAAGTCAGGATACAATTTTACTAAATCATAAAGCTTGTTATTCTTACTTGAAAAATTAGGGTCGCTCTTATTTTTTAAACCAGTTATTATTTGTTCCCATGTAATAGTTCCATTATTAACTAAATCTAGTATCTCTTTTCTATCGTAACTTGCTTTACCGTTTTCTATGTAATAAACGGGACGTGTAAGTCTTCCAGCATCTGTATAAATATGAACTTCATTGTGCTCATAATCAAACGAAATACTAGTATAAGTAGGAATAATACCATTTCTTCTATATATTTTTAACAACTCGACTAACCCCAAATCCGTATTATTTGTAGAAATAGGCTTGTCAATAACGCCTACCCAATTTCCATTTACAAAAATTTTAGAACTAATTGCTAATTGTTGTAGAGAACATTCTAGGTTAATTCTCATTGGTGTATTTGCTCTTAACCATTTAATAATAGGGTATGCGGATGAACCACTAGTAATATATGTGCTAATTGCCATATGTTTATGGAGACCAATATTACCACCATCAGGTGTATCAATTGGGTCAATAAATCCCCATTGCGAACTGTTCAAAAGACGAGGTCCTACAACTTTGGCACTTGCGTCAAGCGGCAAATTTATTTTCCTTAAATGCGATATAAATGTATTCCAACTTAAACGATTCAAATCTTGAACCGCACCTAAACGCTTTGTATGAGCTTCAGAACCCCAATTTCCTTTAAATGCTTTCCTAAAACCAGACTCAACAATCCTATCTTTGAAAAATGTTTTAAAGTTTGCCTCAATCAGTCCAATAAAATTATCCTTGTATTTATTAGCTTCAGTTGTCGTGGATTTTAGTTGTTTCTTTTCCTTTCTAGAGAGAGTTTCATCTTCTTTATATTCACCTTTATGGTAATAATATTCTTCATCTATTTTACGTGTAATATCCTTTTTTTGAATTAAATAATATTCTCTAAATAAGTCGTAAATAAGAGAACCTGATAATTCTACTCTTTTAAAACGAAAATTATCACGATCCGTGGGTTTTTCCTCTTTTGTATAAACTTTTAATAAACGATTCACCATATAACCAACAAAATAAGCTTTATCTAAAAAATTCAACTCTCCAACATGTGGCAAAAAATAATCAGAGAGAATTTCTAAAACACCAGAAACCGTTCCTCTTTTTGTTAACTCGGCAATATATTCAAGTGCGGTTTGCTGATTAAAGAATTTGTTCGCATCATGAACGGAAGGTATAAATAAATCTATATACGGATTGCTATTATTTTTAATATCATCATCTAAATTATTCAATAAACAAATCTGAATAATATCTTTGTCTGAAGTTACACCAAGCGCGCGCATTAAAATAAAAAGAGGGACATGTTTTTTTACGTTTGGCACAGAGACAACAATTTGATTATTGCTATAAGATGGAGATGGTGCTACAATTTTAACAGAAGTAGTTCTTATTGGTTTAGATGTATCTTCCGAAACAGACCTAATTTCAGCAGAATGACTGTACAGGTTGTCTTCTTTGTTTTCTCTTATGTAAAGCATGTTATCCGCAAATTTTTCTTGAGAAATCAAGACCTTTTCCTTGCCATCTATAATAAAGTATCCACCATAATCATTGCGACATTCGCCCATATTGAACCGAACATTTTTATTAAGTGATTTTAAAATACACATGTCAGATTGGAGCATAATTGGAAAACGTCCAAGATATATTTTGTTTAAAATTATTTGGTGCGTTTTTTTTTCATCTCCAATATAATAAATAAAATCAACAACTACATCATAATGTATAGTTATGCCATAAGTCATATTCCTTAATCGCGCGTCATTCGGATACATATAATGTTCATGATGGTCGTCATAAATAACAGGCTTTCCAAAATATATTTTGGACCCATCTTTATCACCTAAATATAACAAACATTCATTTCTTTTAGATGAGGCATTGCTAGTTTCTTCTTCTCTCTCAATAAATCTAATAGGGTTATTTTCTCGAAAAATTCTTCTAATGCCATTTCTAAAAAATTCATTATACGATTCTAAATGGTGAGCAACTAAGTTATTTGGATTGTCCGTAAAATATTTGTCTATTAATTTCCAAGATATATTTTCTTTTTCCATCGTATATTATATTATAATAATCATATTTTTTTATAATGTAATTATAACATAATATTTATTTTGATTTTATTCATTTTTGTGCGTTCAATAAAAACCTAGCTTTACCATGAGAATCTATATTTTTGACAGGATGATACAAATTATATTTATTAAAAGTATTTATATCTAAAATATCTCTATGCGTGATTGTAATAAATTCTTCAGGATTTGACAAATAATTTAATTTATTATATACTGCGATTGATGGAAACAATGCTTCTAAAAAAAATAAAGTTTTATTTGGTTCAGCATATTCTTTAATACAATTAAACATTCTTTTAGAAAATCGACAGCTACACATCATTCCACAATAATATGGACTAGGGAATCTTATATTAATAAATCTCCATAACCATTCATTTAATTTTGCTTCTTCAAAAGAAGAGTTACATAATATATCCTGCTGAGTGTATTTATTGTCAATGGCTAACAAGGTATCTTCATTATAAAAAAATACATCATCTTCCAATAACCATACATATTCATAATTATTTTTAATATATGTAAAATAATACAATGCTTTGTCCCATCCAGAAATGTCTTTTTTTAGAACTATTGTGTTTGTATTTATATAACCTTTTTCTCTACATTTGTTGTTATCAATTTGAACAATGGTTAAATTTGGAAATTTTATTTTCATTTCAATATAAGTATTATCATTGTCGTCAATAATAACATATACATCATAAGAGTTTAAAGTATTTAAAAAATCTAGATGGTTTTCTTGTGGTTTATATGTAATTACACAAATAGCATTTTTCATTTATATATTTATACATTTAATTTTTTTTAAGTTTATTTTTATTTGTTCTATTTTTGGTATTAGTTTTAGTATTTTTATTCGTTTTATTTATTTTTATTCTATTTATTTTTTTATTTTTCATTGACTTTATGTTTATTTGTTTTTTTCTAATAGTAATATTTTTTGGTTCAATGTATTCTATATTTTCGTCAGTATAATATGTTCTTGATATTTTATCATTTGTCACAAAGTAATTCTTATCCTCAACTCTAACTAATTGAGATTTATTTATTTTTATATTTATATTTTTATTGGCAGGTTTTTTTTTGTCTAGATTATATGATTTAAATTCAGTCCACGGTTGTGAAGGACGGTTTTTTAAAAATGAGCAAAAATTCGCATATTGTATATGTTCTTTGCAAAATTTGTCTTTATCAAATGCTATTCCACAAGAATTACCAAAACGACCCACAAAACTCATATTTTGCGCTAATTTTGTATCACACACTATTCCATCAACGGCACCGTGTGGCGAAAATGGTTTAGGTCTATCTCCTTGTGACATATACTCTCTTGCGTCCAAATCATAATGAGAACAAACGGTTCTGGAACATGGATTATTATCTTTTTTTAAATATACATCATAATGGTCAGAAATTATTTTTTGGGCAACTGCTATGTTAAGTTTGCCTTTATATTTATCCATTAATTCTTGTAACCTAACTTTTCTTGCTCCTTGATGTCTTCTAATATCATAAAATCCAGAATTAACTACCTCCAAGTTTCTTATTCTTGGGTCATAGGGTGCATTAAATCCGATAAAATATCCATTTTTTGTTCTAGAAAGACTATGATATTTTAATCCTAATTCTAACCGCATAATCTCGTTATTTTTTGTATCACCAAACAACCACGAGTTCGCATAATCACCTGAATTTCCATCCAATAAAATTTCAACGTAATCATCTAAATTATTTCCATATTGCATCGCCTTTCTGATTCTATAACCAATAGGATATTTTTCAGAATAAGGTTGGAAACCACCTATCGTAGTCTCTGTTCCAATAATTCCAGCAGATGTAACAAAAAAATCTGTTCCACTCCATATCCAGCATGGTGAGGTTTGCATAATGAATCGGTTGCCGTTTGTAGGATTTAAATCTAAAATAATATTGGAATATTGTCCATCAATGTAATCAGTGAATGAATTGTGAGCTACAACTATTTTTCCGTCACTAGTCCAATCGCCGACTGCCATAAAAGCACTACATTTATCGTCTGCTTTGTTGCCTCCGCCTTCTTTACCAGTATGTGAATCCGATTTATAAGAATACCAATATGGAATGGACATGTAAAAATTCCACGCTATTATTTCATCCAAACTTGTTTTTGTGCCACCAGCGATACATCCTTCCGCAATACCCTCCATTTCTTGATATAATTCAGGAAACTCCTCTTTTGTCATTGTTTTAAATGATTTATTTATTTCCTCAATAAAATATTCCCAAGTATGACCAAATGTTTCAAACATTAAATAACCTAACATGTGTTGTATTTCCTTAAAATCTTTAGCGCATATAAACCCATAATCGTATCCTCTTTCTTTTGGGTCGCCGCTTACATGTATATAAGTCCATCCGTTTTTTTTATACGAATAACTTTTTTTATTTTTATTTTTCATACTATATTTATAGTTTATTTTAATTCTGGTTAAAATAAATTACTAAATTACATGCTTAATAACAATATACCTATTATAATAAAGAAAAGTATGACAGGCAAAAACACTAACAACCAAGAAATTGTGGTATGTCCATCTTTACAAATTAAGTTGAGAACCCATGTCCAAAATAATATATAAATTAATTTTACAATAAATATAAGACTCGTACTAGGAACAGCACAAGAAAAATTTCCAATATGGTAACTTCTATCATCTCCTAAGTTTTGTAACAACATAATAACTAATGAAACAATAGAAATAACAAAATATACAAGTGAAGGTGTGCATAGTTCTTTTAATGATTTGGGAAATGGAGCCATTATTATGAAATATACCTAGAAAAAAATTAATAATTGTAAGCAGCTTTAACAGTGCTTAAGTTAGGAGTAGAAGATAATTGTCCTTTCCAAGGCATTGGATTTACAGGACCTTGATATCCAGCTAGAGCATTATACGCGCTGCCAACGCCATATTGAAATTGTCTTCCTAAATTAATAAAATCCTGACTTAAAAAATTTGATAAAACGCCTCCTCTTTGTTTTTTTGTGCGCGTGTTTTTCTTACCTCCAACAGAAAAAGGCGGGTTAGCACCTGTAGCTATCATGGATGTTTGAAGGTCATCTGGATAAGTATTTAATGCTAAATGATTTCTATTACCACTTACTCCATCTACACCTGGCCAACCAGCCACCGCAGGAGTCCAAGAATTACCAACTAATCCATTAGGATAAGGGATGCCATTATTTCCAGAACCTCCCTTCATCTTACAAACACTACATTTACAATTGACACGATGTGTGCCTCCTACCATATGTCCTAAACCGCATGTAGGACACATACCTCCCCTTCTTCTACGACCACCACCATTCATTAAACCACATCCACAGTTTCCGCCATGTTGTGTGCCTTGTGGATTTAAAAAATTAAAACCATTTGGCGATGGACCTGTGGAAGGATATGCTAAATTAGCTAGTGACCCACCCTTTCCAGTATAGGCTAAAAAAGGATTTGGTGCTGTAGGCACATTATTTGAAGGATATGCTAAATTTATATTAGCAGCAGAACCACCAGAACGATTTTTACGACTTTTTGAACATCCTTTCATTCTGTAAAGTTTTTGTCTTTTAGAATTCTTTCTACCCATTTTATATATTATAATAAGAAATTATTCAATATCTACGTGTGTTAAGAAATGCCTGCGGCAACACATTTTTTTCATATTTAATTCATCTAGAACTTCACCCTCGGGTGTTTTTTCGTGAAATTCTTTTGTTAAATAAATTACTTTATCAATATCAATTGGACCATCATTACCCTTTTTTGCCAATTTCTTCTTACGCACTTCCGCAAGATAAAATCTATATTTGTCCGCAATAACCGTGCCGCATGTAAAACATTTAATTGGGATTATCATCTCTTATATATTAGTTAGTATATTATTCTTATATACTTTAAAATTTAATTCATTTTTTTTAGATATTAATTTTGTATTAAAATCAATCTTAATATATATTATGGCTACACCCTTTTCTGGAACAGGATTTACATCAACGTTAAATAATAACACATATACTATTACATTTATAAATAGTGGAAATATATCATTTAGCACGAGTATACCAAATGTTCATTGTTTAGTTGTAGGAGGAGGTGGCGGAGGTGCCAAATCCACTGGGGCTCAGTCAGCTCCTGGTGGAGGTGGTGGTTCTGGCGGTGTAGTAATATATCAAAATATAAATGTAACACAAAATTTACAATATAATATTTTTGTTGGAAATGGTGGAAATGGTGGAACCACTGTTGGCAGCCAAGGCGCCGCATCTTCCATAGTTTATGGTAGTAATTCTTTGCCAATTATTTATGCTAATGGAGGCATGCCTGGGGATAATTTAGGAAATGGAGGCAATAATGGTGCGGGCAATGGAGGCAACGGTGGAGGTAGCACATCTACTATAGCATATAATGGAACGTTAAATACAATTAATTCCAGTTATGGTGGAGGTGGAGGCGGAGGTGTTCAATATTATGCTGGTGCGGCAGGCAATGGTGTTGGTGGAGGTGGAAATGGTGTTAGTTCAAGTAGTGGTGGAAATGCGCAAAATGGAACGTCAAATACTGGCGGAGGTGGTGGAGGCTCAGGCAACGTTAATCCTGGTGGTAGTGGAGGGTCTGGAATTGTTATTTTAACATTTATATTGCCTACAAAATTTCTTGTAAATAATAGTAGTTATTCATCATCCGACTTATCACAAATATTCAAACCTTTAAATAGTTCAACACTCATCGCATATAACACAAATTTTGCGGTAAATAATGTTGATTTAAAAAATATATTTAACCCTTTATCTGGTCAAGCTCCTACAGGAGTTAACACAGGATATTCAGTGAGTGGTCATGGAGATCTAATTAATATTTTTGATTCTTATAATATGTCATCACCTTCTCCTTTAAACTTTAGTGTTACTGGAAATCCAACAGTTACCAGCTCTACCAATTATACATTTGTTAAGTTTTTAACTAATGGAACACTCAATTTTACTAACAATGGCTCAAGAAATATTACTATTAATTACTTACTAGTTGGCGGAGGAGGTTCAGGGGGTGGGGGCGGTTCTACAAATGGCACACCACCATCGTATCACAATGGTGGTATATACCCTGGCGGTGGAGGCGCAGGAGGAACTATTGTGAAATCAAGTGTTACGTTGAACAATCCATCATTTTCTGTAGTTATTGGAGATGGCGGAATTTATACTTCTAACACAAATACCCCAAATCCAGGTTCTAATACATCTATATCAGCATCTATATCAGCATCAAGTTCACAAATTGCTGTTGCGGCTGGTGGAAATTCAGGAGGAAATGGAAGCATTACTGGTCAAGGTTTGGGTGGTGTTGGTCAAGGAAATGGAGGTACTGGAGGCAACGCGGATTGGTCAAATTTATATAGTACCTATCTTAATGGTTCAAATGTTTCATATGCTACAACGTACCAAAATTATACAGTTGATGGAGTTATTATTGGAACTTTTGGAGGCGGAGGCGCAGGAGGAAGGTTAGGTGCGGCAGGGACAAGTAATCTAGGTGGCGGAAGTGGTGGGAACGGCGTAAATTTAAGTACTTCGCCAATAACCCCAGCAACAGCTGGTCAATATGGTGGCGGAGGAGGTGGTGGAGGAAACGGCTCAGGTAATAGCACAATTACTCCTGGAGCAAACGGAGGCAATGGTGTAGCCATTTGTTGGTTTTCACCATATCAGTAATAAAAATACCCTATTTAATATAAAAATAAGGAATTCTATAAATAATATTAAAATATTGGTAATACAATTTATATAACATTAATATATGAGCAATCCTACTACAAACTTCATAACAAATGGCGGTGGAATTTCGCAAGATTTATCAGGAATATTTCAACCTTTGAATGGAGGAGCAGCATTGGGATATCCTACTAAATTTATTGTGCCTGGACATGGCGACTTAAATACTATATTTGCTCCCTTACCAACAGGTGGTCTCCCGAATCCTTTTAGTACAGGATTTACTGTAAATGGACATGGTGATTTAAGCACTATATTTTCTCCAGTCAATCCATATCCATTTACAATATTCAATCGATTTTTTGCTACTACAAGTTATTCAAGTGGATATGTTACAATCACTTTCACAGGTAGTAATTCAATTACATTTACAAAAAACATTACTAATGTAAATTTACTTGTGGTTGGTGGAGGTGGAAATGGAGGAAATGGAACAATTGGAACAATAATTGGAACAATTTTATTACCACCATATGCTGGAGGAGGTGGCAGTGGAGGCGTAGTTAAAAATTATAGTGTAGCTACTTCAAATCCAATATCATTAAGTGCTACTAGCTATAGTGTTACAATTGGAGGAGCAGGGAATTCATCTTCTTTTGGAACATATGATGCTAGTGGTGGTTTAGATGGTGTATACAATAGTAATACAGGAGGAATTGGAGGAACTAATGGAACCAGTTATGGAAATGGAGGTAAGGGTGCGTCATATGTTACATATGGGTATAGTGGTGCATCTGGCATGCAAATAAATTGGCTAAATAATAATTATTATGGTGGTGGTGGAGGTGGAGGTGGATTTGAAAATTCAGAGCCCCCTGGCAATGGCGGTTCAGGAGGCGGAGGAGGAGGTGGGCACAAGAAAAATGGTTCCAATGGAGCACCAAATACTGGTGGCGGTGGCGGTGGAGGTTGGCTTAGTTCAACATCAGCATCTAACGGAGGAACAGGAGGTTCAGGAGTGGTTGTGTTACAATTTCAATACCCATAATTATATACTTTTATATAATCCAGACAATTTATATGAATATAATAATCAAATTAATCATAAAAATAAAAATGTAATAAAATTTTAATTATATTTTTATTTATATATAAATGAAATCGCGTAGAAATAATAAAAAAGGTGGCAAAACACGAAGACTTAAAGGTGGTAAGACATTTAGTTCTAGTGTTCCTGTTCAACTTACGTATAACAATAAAGAAGTTATATGTGATGTTTGTAGCAGCAATAATTATAAAGAATTTACTGGAAGCATTGACAAATCCAAAGTTCGTCAAGGATTCGGACAAATGTTTTTTGGTGAAACCGCTGACGTGATAGACAACACATCTGTAATTATTTATATTTGTAATACTTGCGGTATGTGTAAAATTATAAGGAATAGAGACCCACTTCAAATCATTGCTAAACCTCTACAAAATAACAATTAAATTTATTTTTTTCTTCTGTTGCTGCTGCCATCTTTATTATTTTCATTTACAAATTTATCAATCTTTTTACATGAAGACAAATATTCGGCTTCTTCTGAAAAATCATAATAGATTTCATAGCCATCGCAATATCTATCCCGTTCATTTTCATAATCATTTAATTCTTTTTTCAAATCTCGTTTTACAATATCAGCTATATGCTTTTCACTTAAACTAATTCCAGAACCCATTTAGATTTAAAATTATTTTGTTAAATATATTGAAATTAAGTTTTATAAATAATGGTAAATAGATTTCAATTTTTTTTACATTTAGCCCCATAACATTTATTTTGGTAATAATAATAATCTAAATTATTTGTCTTACCATTTTCATCAGTATTAAATGTAGGACCTCTTGTGCCCCCAGCCACACATTTGTTATCACTAGTGAAAACACAACAAGAGGTAGAATTACAATTTTTCTCTGTTAATTTGCTACACGATTCCTCTAAAACATGGCTTTGACCTATATGACTTTCGCAAAAAGATTCGTTCTTATTCATAATTATAGATGTATCAGGTTGATTTGTTAAACCCTCAATTGTTACAACATTTAAAAGTCGCTTCGGTTGCTCTGGAGGGTTTAAATTAAGTCCAATCGAGTTTATAAAAGTAATCAATGCGAAAATTAATAAAACTACTATGAAGACCTTTAGAATAAATTTTACCGTTTCTTCTTCCATTTCAATATATTTTATATGTATATTTTATATGGCAAAATCTCGTAAAAATCGTGCATCAGGCATTTTAAAGAATGTAGTAAAAACTTCATCAAATGCGCTTCCTGTTATTAATACAGGACTAAAAAAGGTTGGAAATGTAGCTAAAGGCGTGGTTGTTAAATCTGAACCAGTAGTAACAAAAGGTGTCTCTACTGTATTTGGAACATTAGCTACTGGATTTGATTTAGGTGTTAAGGGTGCTAAAACTGTTGCGAAAGGTGTAAAGAAATTTGCGAAAAATAGAAAATCAAAGCGCAAGGGCAGTAAAAAATCTAGAAAGTCTAGAAAATAAATGCGCGTTTTTAATTTACCTAGACAATTTTAAATCCCTTATTTGTTTTGACACGATGATTTCCTTTTGTAGATGTTTTATGTGTCTCATTGTGACACGTTTCGCATAATGTCATTAAATTAGCTAAACTGTTTTTGTGAAAGGTAGATAGTGAATTACTAATAATTCCGTTTTCATCGGCGTCTTTTTGGTGCTGAAGGTGATGAACTTCTGTTCCTCTATTTTTTCCACATTTTTCACACATACTAACAATCTTTTTAGAGTTATAATGAGAGGTCTTGAGAGAAAGAATGCTACCGCTTTCAGGCGAATATTTCATTCTTATATCATATGCCATACGTAAAAAATCATCAGGTAAATTTAATGACTTGCAGACTTCAAGACCATACATGTTGCTGCCTGGTCCGTCTTTTAGTTTGCGGTCATAAATAAGCAAATCGGTTTCCTTATCATAAACAACCGCCATATGTTTTAAAACAACATTGGTTAAACAAGTGACCTCTTCAAAATCTACAATTTCATGTAAATGAGTTGCGAATATAAAACTGCTTCTACATTTGTGTAGTTGTTGTATTCCAGCAATAAAAATACTAATAGCTGACAAAGTCTCAGTGCCAGAACATAACTCATCTCCCAAAACAAGGCTATTTTTATCCATAAGACGTAAAATGGTTCTAAGTTCTGACATCTCCACAGCAAATGTGGATAAACCTTTAAAAATGTTATCGTTTCCTATAATTCGTGTGAATATATATTTGTATGGTTTAAAGTTAAACTCAGAACATGGCACATACAAACCAGCTTGAGCCATTATAATGGAAATGCCTAAAGCTCTAATAAAACTAGTTTTGCCAACAGCATTTGTTCCGTAAAGTAACATCCCATCAACTTTATTATCTCCCAAAATAATATCATTTGTTACATAGAGTTCATTTGTTTGAAATTGTTCAATTAAACAATGTCTCAATTGTTTAGCATCCACAAATGATTTGTCAGCCTTTACAATATTAGGCTTACAGTAATTATATTTTTTAGCTAGTGAAGATTTTGTATGCAAAACATCTACTAGTGTGATAAAATTAATAATACCCTCGAGGTATTTTTGATAGAACTCAAATTTTTCAACAAATCTATTATATACAACTTTAATTTGTTCTTTCATTGAAACCTTAACAGACGAAATATTTTTACAGAGACCACTAATTTGTTCATCTACAATAAAATTATTCGACGAACTTTGTTTGTCAAATTCAAATTGTGATTTGGAAACTTTAAAATCAAATGTTTTGGTTTTGTTATTAGATAAAAAACTTAAGGTTACATTGGTCGACTCATTTGGCAAAGCATCTTGAAGCAATTTACAACGCCTACTTGTGCATATTAAACTAAAATTATTTTTTTCAGTTTCATGTATTTTTATGTAATCATTTGTCTTTGATGTTTTTTTCTCTTTATTTTCTATTAATCTGCTTAAATAGCATCTAATAGATTCTAATTTTGCTTCTGATTCCCTTAAAATTTCCGTTTTATTATCTAAATCGATATCAACGCCTAACTTAATAAAATTAACTTCAAATTGTTGAATTTGCTCGATATCTTGAGCTAATGTAATATCAATATTTGTATCTATATAATTTAATAAATCAGAACAATAGTTACCAATGTGCTGAATATTTGACTCAAAGACTTTTAAATATTCAACTAATGCCTCATCAATAATTATAGACCCATATATATCTTTAATTAAAGTGATAGTATTATTTAAATTATAAATTGATTTTGGAGAAATCTTTTTTAAAAATATCTCTCTTTCAGACTTAGATAAATCTTTAATAGATGATAGTTTAATCTTTAATAAAGTATCATACGTGTCAAACTTTTTCAAATAATATTCAGTAATATCATATTCTCTCTGTAAATATGTTTCATCACATACTGGGTTTAAAATATTATATAGAAATTTTCTCTTTCCCATTGGCGTTTGACAATTATTTAACATTTGGGATACACAAGAAAACTTACTAGACTTAACATTGCCATCATTAATAATATTTAATTGTTTCAATGAATGATTCGCTAAGGTAAGGCGTGTAGAACAATTTTCAAAAACAGGTTCTGA
>Ga0114959_10000218_pt1 | contig 55625 bp, 50 predicted proteins | sample C_130625_EF_Meta_FD_87317 | JGI IMG/M metagenome (GOLD analysis project Ga0114959, IMG submission 87317) | Freshwater microbial communities from Lake Croche, Canada to study carbon cycling - C_130625_EF_MetaG | ecosystem: Environmental > Aquatic > Freshwater > Lake | place: Lake Croche, Canada...
GAATTTCTAGCAAAAAAACCGCTCATTTATGCGTCTTTTGAAGGTTTGCCTCGACAGAGGGGCCCAAAAAATGGTAGAATCTAAGACTCAGACGCGGGGTGGAGCAGTCTGGCAGCTCGTCGGGCTCATAACCCGAAGGTCGTAGGTTCAAATCCTGCCCCCGCAACCAACAACCTCTTGTTAAACAAGGGGTTTTTTGGTTTTTGGAGGGCTATTTTTTCCTTAAAGCGCAGTGTAAAGCGCAGCTAAAAAGCAAAGATTCATGCAGAGCTAGAATGTCCCAATGAAAAACATGAGCACTTCTGACGGCAATTCTCTCAATAGTGCTATTGCCTTATTTCAAAACGGGGACTTTCAAGCCTCAAAAGAGATTCTTGAAAAAGTCTTGGTTTCAAACCCCAATCATTCCCAAGCCCATGAATTTTTAGCTTACATCGCTGGCAATACAGGACAGGCTGAGTTATCTCAGAAGCATTTAATCCAAGCCTGTGCTCAAAGCGACTGTTCTGTATTTGCACTCTACTATCTAGGCTCTTCATATTTAGAATTAGCCAACTATAGTCAAGCAGCTGTTTATTTTGAAAAAGCCTTACAAAAGCAAGAAAACTTTTTTGAGGCCCTACATGATCTCGGAACTACTCAAGCGCACTTAGGTTTACAAGAGGCTGCCTTAGATAGTTATACAAAAGCACTAAGCCTAAGGCAAGATTCCCCTGAGCTGTATTTCAACCTTGCTAGATTACAAGATGACTATTGCCACTTTGAGCAAGCACTTCAGTATTACAACCAATCGATTGAACTATCACCACATTTTGTAGAGGCAATTGCTAATAAAGCAATTACATTGAAAGAGCTCAAGAGATATCAAGAGGCATTTGACGCTTATGATCTTGCCATTCAATTACAACCCAACTATGCCGAAGCGTGGTCCAACAAAGGCTTGGCCTTTAGTGATTTGAGACGCTATCAGGAAGCGCTTGAGTGTTATGAGCAGGCCATCAAATTAAAGCCAAACTACTTAGATGCCTGGGTTAATAAATCCGCTGTTCTGCATGCTTTAAAGCGCTATACCCAGGCCATAGAGGCTTATCAACAAGTCATCAAGCTTAATCCAGACACCAATTGTATTTACGGCTCTTTAGTTCACGCTAAATCCACAATATGTGATTGGAGTAACTATGATCAAGATGTTAAATACATCAATCAAATGATTAACGATGGCATTAGTGTCATTCCTCCATTTGCGTGGCTCTTACTCTCTAATTCTGAGGAGTCAAACCTCAGGGCCGCCAAGTTATTTACTGCACATCAATATCCTGAAAGAAAAAATAACATCCTTTTTTTAGGCAAGGAAAATATTAAAAAAATCAAGCTAGGCTACTACTCGCATGATTTTTACAATCATGCAACAGCATTTTTGATGGCTGAGTTTTTTGAGCTACATAACAAAGACCGTTTTGAAATTGTTGCTTTTTCATTTAGCCCCAATATGCATGATGAAATGCAGCAGAGACTGGTCAATGCTTTTGATCAATTCATTGACGTCAATGCCATGACCGATCAACAAGTAGCAGAACTGTCTAGAGAAATGGGGATTGATATTGCCATTGATCTGAAGGGCTATACAACTAATTGTCGAACCGGCATCTTTTCTTATCGGGCTGCGCCCATTCAGGTGAACTATTTAGGCTATCCTGCCAGCATGGGTGCTGACTATATGGATTACCTCATTGCAGATCACATCATCATCCCCAAGGAAAATCAACCCTTCTTTACAGAAAAGATTGCGTACTTGCCTAATAGCTATCAGGTGAATGACAGCAAGCGCAAGGTCTCCGAAAAAATCTTTACTCGCGCTGAACTCGGCCTTCCAGGCAATGGGTTTGTTTATTGCTGCTTTAACAATAATTTAAAAATCACACCGCATGTCTTTGACAGTTGGGCCCGCATTCTTAAACAAGTGCCTGGAAGCGTACTGTGGCTTTTAGAAGATAACGTTCTCGCTAAAGCTAATCTCATTCAAGAAGCGCAATCAAGAGGTTTATCCGAAGATCGCATAGTCTTTGCAGGCAGATTAGATTTACCGGAGCATCTTGCAAGACATCGCTTGGCAGATCTCTTCATCGATACTCTGCCGTGTAATGCCCACACTACTGCTAGTGATGCGCTCTGGGTTGGCTTGCCAGTTCTTGCTATCCTAGGGGAAACCTTTGCTGGCCGAGTAGCCGCTAGTCTGCTTAGTGCTATTGATATGTCAGAACTCATTACTAAGAACCTGGATGAATATGAAGCTTTAGCTATTGATTTAGCAGGGAATCCAGAAAAGCTACAAGCCTTAAAAGAAAAGTTAAAGCAAAAACGGTTTACGACCCCACTGTTTAATACCCAGCTCTCTACTAATCATATTGAATCAGCATACATCAAAATGTATGAGCGATATCAGGCGGGCTTGCCGCCTGAATATCTACAAATTTAGTTAAGAACTTTATAGCCCCTACCACTTAAGCATCTTTTAACCACTGCTTCTTGCCCTTGATTGCCGGTAAAAGCACCGCCAGCAGCGCCGATGACTGCCCCTGCACCTGCAGCCTGAACAATTCCAGTTGTGTTACCACCAGTCACAAGGCCTAATAAACCACCAACTATCGCGCCAGCCCCTGCACCTTTAGCTGCAGTCTCGCCCATGCCAGATTGCTCTTTTGCATACGCCTGACATTCTTGTAAATCCTTTTCGTAGGCTGCGTCATTGACACCCTTCATATCCACGAGTGGGCGAACATTAGCGCCAGCACATCCAAGCGCTGCAATAACAACAAATGAACAGAGTACTAATAATTTATTCATGTCTTCAACCCTTTTAATGGTTTAATTTTCTTTAAGTAGTAACTAGACTAATTATCACTCTTTCTATGCCATAAACGTTTTATTTCATGTCTCCAAAAGTGCAAGGTAGATCTGCCTCTATTATCAAAAAACCAAATCTGAGCTCCCGTATTGGGGGTCTGAAAAAATGGGATTTTCAAACTTCGATAACGCTCAGCAACCAAGGGGTGTGGATGCCCGTAGCGATTGCGATAACCATTTTGTGCAAAAGCCTGATCGGGGCTTAACTTCTTAAGTAAATCGAGCGAAGAAGAGGTTTTACTCCCGTGATGTGGCGCCATAAAAACAAGCTCTCTGTTACCAATTTCACTTAAGCTATCTTGATTTAGGCGATGGACGATTTCAGATTCGGCTTGTTTTTCGACATCACCCGTTAGCCAGAATGAAGCGTGTTGATTGCGTACTTCCAAAACACAACTCATTTCATTGGGTTTTCTAGAGTATTGATCCTCAAACAAGGTTTCTTCATGCGGGTGCCAAATAATGAACTCAAGGCCATCCCAGGTCCAGCGTTGCCCAAATCGACAAGGAATGCTTGGGATATTTCTAGATTGAAGATCTTTAAGTAGCGGATTAGCGTTTGACAACGAACCCATCATGAAATCAAACTGAATGGCTTTTAATAGTGTTGCTGCCCCACCAATGTGATCGCTATCACTATGACTAATTACCATACGATCAATTTGATGAATACCCCTACCTCGTAAATAAGGAAGGATCACCCGTTGTCCAGCATTATCTTTCTTGCCTTGTATGGGACCAGTGTCATACAAAATTCTTTTACTAGCCGTCTCAATTAATACAGCCGTTCCTTGACCAATATCCAAGGCGGTCACTTTAAATTCTCCAGCACTTAATGCGCTTTGATTGAGTATATGTGGGGAGAAAATGAGCAAAGGCACAATGATGAAACAAAGGATTAGTAGACGTGGACGCCAACTACTACCTAATGGTCCAGATCGAATGATGTAAACAATTCCAATGCCTGATAACAGTAATATCCACCACTCTGGTTGCTTAGACCAAACGATAGCCCAACTCCAGCTAGCCATCCATTCAAGAGCTAAGGCCAGATACTCCATTGCTACATGGGCTGGTAACAGCAGCCATCTCCCAATAAAGTCTGGTAACAATGCGCCGGCAATAGCTAATGGAGTTACTACATAACTAACTATTGGTATGGCAAATGCATTAGCAATCGGTGAAACCAGCGATACCTGATAAAACCAATATAGAGTTAGAGGCAGCAAAGCAATAGTGACAACGGCTTGCACTCGGCAGGCTTCGCTCAGCGCTTGCATCAATCGATACGACCAATGAAGCTCTAATTCTTTTCCAGTCGGAATACCTAATAAGCCGCTTGAATTACCCATGGCGTACAAGATAGCTGCGACCGCACCAAACGATAACCAAAAGCCTGGGGTATATGGCGCCATAGGATCTATCAATAAGACAAATGCTAGGGCCCACCACCAAATATCAAATGATCTAGGATTTCTGCCAGACCATAATGCATACGCAACCACACCAACCATATACATAGTTCTCTGCGCAGGTATCTGAAAGCCTGCTAACCAAGCATAAATAAATGCTGTGATAAATCCAGAGCATGCAGCAACTTTCCCTACGGGAATCAATAGAGGCCACTGACGACGGCGCCAGATGAATGCAGCAAAAGATGCACCAACACCTGCCAACATAGTGACATGCAATCCCGATATTGAAATAAGATGTCCAATACCCGTAGCATTAAACACCTTCCAATCATCTTGGTTAATTGCATTTTGATCGCCCATCACTAAAGCAATAATGACACCTGCATAGCGAGCTTCTGCTGGTAGAAGCATCTGAATCTTCTTGCGTAAATGCCAGCGAGCAAGCTCCATATGCAATTCAAATTCTGTTAATCCAATATCCCTTGCTTGTAATAGCTGACCTGAACGTATAGAGCCACTAGCACCAAAGTCTTGGTGAAAGGACCACCGCTCAAAATCAAATGTATAGGGATTGAGAGATCCGTAAGGTCGCTTGAGCTTGACCTTAAACTTCCAGCGCTGCCCAGGAATCATTTCTGGTATTGCTTGGGGATTTCTCCAGGCAGGCTGCCAGCTTAAATAAATGCGTGGCGGAAGATGCTCGAGTGCAGGATCACGCTCAAAAGCAAACTTGGCACCCTCTGAATTACTTTGAGGTAAAGCAACTACCCTCCCTTCAATAGTGAATTCTTTACCCTCCATCTCTAATGGAAGAATATGACTAAGGCGACTCTGCGCATAATGGGCGTTCCAAGCAAATCCCAAAAAGAACATCAGGGCAATGATTGCAAAGTTGCGCAATCCGCTTATTGAGCTGCCGACATAAGAAAATATCACGCAAAGTAAGCAAGCTACAAAACAACAAAGCTCCCAGTAAATCGGTACTTCTGGCAAAAAGAAAAGGAGTGATCCTCCGGCGATAAACGCCGTAATAGCAAAGCGCAAGAGTTTAAGAAGCTAGCTTGAGACTAGGAAGATCAGCGCAATGCGCCGACCAACGAGGTAATACTTGCATGGCATTGCACCATACTGCAGCAGCAAAATCGATTTCACTAAGCCCACGAATTGTAGCTAGCTCTCTAGCAATACGAGGAAGAAAAGCTGGCTCATTAAAAGCAATATGCTCTTCTCTCAACCATGCAGGCGGAATATCAGGTGCATCGGTTTCTGTAAGAATGCTATCAAGAGGTAATTCCGTTAGCAACCGTCGAATTTGTAAAGCACGCTCATAAGTAGCAGCGCCACCGAATCCTAATTTAAAGCCCAACTCGATAAATTGTTCCGCCTGCTGAAAACTACCATTAAATGCGTGCGCAATTCCACTGGGAAGTTTATGGCGGCGCAAGGCTTTCAAAATAGCATCTTGTGATCGACGTACATGCAAGACGACAGGTAGCTGGAACTTTTGCGCTAAATCTAATTGCGCATTGAAAAAATATTCTTGCTTATGAGGATCTAGGCCCTCGACAAAATAATCTAGCCCAATCTCTCCGATGCCAACAAAGCGAGAATCAGAAAGTGACTTGGTAATCTCTTTTTCAAGAAGTGCAATATCACTCTCTTGGGCTTGATTGGTGTAGAGGGGATGAATACCTAAGGTATACACCAAACCCGGCATCAGTTGACCATATTGACTTGCAAGCTGACGTACTTGCTGACAGTCACCTGCCTTGACTCCAGGCAACAAAATAGCCTGAACATTTTTCTCAAGCGCAGCTTCAATAACCTGAGGCAGGATCTTTGTATACTCAGGTGCGTCTAGATGACAATGGGTATCAATCCACATGGGACTCTCTGTTCCCATGATCATTGTGAGGAAGTCTTCAACACTCCGCGCTCTAAATGCAAAATACGATCACAACGGATAGCGCGGACAGGATCATGCGTCACGATCACGAAGGCAGTACCCTGATCACGAGCAATATCTAGCATGAGGTCAAAAACACTATCAGCGGTTTCAGTATCCAAGTTACCAGTTGGCTCATCTGCTAAAACACAGGCAGGATTACCTACTAAGGCTCTTGCAACAGCTACACGTTGACGCTCGCCTCCAGATAATTCACCTGGGGTGTGGAGCTCACGGGCAGCTAAACCAACCGCTTTAAGCATTTTACTTGCGTGTTCCATGGACTCATCGTTACTTAAACCACGAATCCGCAAAGGCAAAGCTACATTCTCAACCGCACTGAACTCATCTAGCAGATGATGGAACTGATAAATAAATCCAAGACTTTGATTACGTAGTTGATCTAATTTCTTAATGGATAGCTGATTTAAATTGGAGCCTGCTAGAACCACTGAACCTGCATTGGGGGTATCTAAGCCGCCTAAAAGATGTAATAAAGTACTTTTGCCAGAGCCAGAAGAGCCTACGATGGCAACCTTTTCTGAAGGCAAGACATCTAAGTCAACCGCCTTGAGTACCTCTACCGAAGTTGGACCTTGACCATAGGTCTTAGCTAAATCCCTTGCCATCAGAACCAAATCATTCGGATTACTCATAACGAAGTGCCTCCGCAGGTTGCACTTGGGCGGCACGACGACTTGGATATAGGGTAGCTAGGATGGATAGACCAAATGCCATTAAGCCCACAGTGATTACATCACTTAATCTGACATCAGAAGGTAGCTCACTAATGAAATAAACCTCGCGTGGCAAAAAACGTACGCGGAAAATAGCTTCGATGGTGGGAACAATGATATCAATATTGAATGAAATCAATAAGCCCAATGCAACTCCTGCTAGCGAGCCCATTAAACCAATTGCTAATCCTTGAACTAAGAAAATTCTTTGAATCAGACCTGGGCTTGCACCCATCGTTCTGAGTATTGCAATATCAGCCTGCTTCTCATTTACTGTCATTACCAATGTAGATACTAGATTGAATGCAGCCACTGCAATAATTAATGTCAGGATGATGAACATCATTTTTTTCTCAGTCTGAACGGCTGCAAACCAATTTCGATTTGAGCGTGACCAGTCGCTAACCCATAAGGCCTGTGGTACCACGGCAGCCAGCTCATTAGCAACCTGAGGCGCGCGATCCATATCATCGACTTTCACACGCAAACCAGATGGGTCACGCAAGCGCAATAAGGCAGCAGCATCTTTCCAATGCAGAATAGCTAAGGAACTGTCGTACTCATAATGTCCGCTATCGACAATGCCGACTACTTGAAGCGTGCGCATCCGCGGCATTGCTCCAGCTGGAGTTAAATCACTCTCTGGAACAATCAAATTAATGCGATCGCCAACATGTGCCCCAACAAGTAATGCAAGTTGCGAGCCGAGAGCAACTCCGAAACTACCGGGCTTAAGATCATCAATGCTCCCAGCAATAAATTGTTTTGGAAGATCGGATACTTTTCCCTCCTCGCTTGGCAGGATTCCTCGAATAGAAACACCTCGCATGACATTTTCACGACTGAGCAAACCTTGAGAGCTCACTATGGGTGCAACGCCAAGGACATGCGGTTGATTAGCAACTTTGAGTGCCAATGGCTCCCAATTAGCCAATCCATCAGGCGAGGTGATTTCTACATGAGAGAGAACAGACAGCATGCGGTCACGAACTTCTTTTTGAAACCCATTCATGACTGAGAGCACCACAATCAGGGAGGCAACCCCTAGGGCAATGCCAGCGGTTGAGATTCCGGAGATAAAGGACAGAAAGCCGTCGCGCTTACCCACCGTCTTACGACGCTTGGATCGGGTGTAGCGTAGGCCAATTTCTAGTTCAATAGGAAGTCTTAACATAGTCACAGTTTAGACAATTGCAAAGGCAAATTGGTGTAATCCCTAAATGCCACCTAAAATCAGGGGAATGACTGCAAATTCGACCTCCTCCCAAAGTGCCCAAAACACTGTGCGCCGCTTTACCTTGATGCTTGCGGGTGAGGATGCCCATGACTCCGAAGCAGAACAGGTAATTGGTGATCGTCCAATGAAAGGATTGCCACATGAACGATTTTTATTGGGAAATCTAGCGCCACTGGCACCAGTCATGCTCTTAGGCCAAACATCGCTAGCAGTAAGTCCATCGGAGGTCATTGCTTGCCTACAGCCCGTTCATCTGCACGCCACGCGCGATCACCTTATTCTGATGGGACAAAACCAGATCGATCTGACACAAACTGAATCAGCTGAACTTCTACAAGCAGCCCTACCCCTCATTCAAGAGGATTTTCAAAATCCGATTTTGTTTCAAGGTCAGTACTATTGGTTTATCTCTGCAGGTCCATTTTCAAATTTAGATAGTTATAGCGTAGATCAAGCGCATGGTCGTAATATTGACTGGTGGATGCCGCGCGATATTAGTGAAGCAGGTATCGCAAAACGTTGGCGTAAATTACAAAATGAAATTCAGATGCTATGGCACATTGGCCCTGTGAATGAGGAACGTGAGCAACGCGGTATGCCAAGCATTAACTCATTATGGATTAGTGGGATTGGCAAATTGAGTGATGTGCAAGCACCACAGCTAGTTCAACAATCCACGCATCTCTATGGATCACACCCTCTGCTAGCTGGGTTGGCTAAGCTATTTAATATTCCCCATTCAAACGTATTTCATATTCAAGAGGCAGCGGGATCTTTTGCTTGGTTCGAACAAGCCGAAGCCCTATGGCCAGTATTGAGTGCAGCGCTACTGAATAAAGAGTTAGACGAACTTTGTATCATTGATTTTCCAAAAGGAAAAAACCGTGAACGCGTCTTTACAGCCAAAGATCTTTCTAAAAAGTCATGGATGTTCTGGAAAATTTACGAGCCACTCACATGGAAAGAAATCATTTTGTAATGGGTCTCTTTTCACAACGAGCCTTCTCAGAGCGAACTGCCACTTGGTTACAGCAAAGTGGACTTCATCCATTACTTGCAAGACTATATGCAGCCCGAGGACTCCTATCACCTGAAGAACTCTCGCTTGACTTAAAGCAATTACTTTCACCAACAGATCTTAAAGATTGCATCAGCACGGCATCCTTATTAGCAGATATCCTTGAACGCAAAGAGCCGATGCTCATCGTTGCAGACTATGACTGTGATGGTGCTACTGCTTGCGCTGTTGGCGTACGTGGCTTACGCATGCTCGGTGGCCCCGAAACTCCTATTCAGTTTTTGGTTCCAAATCGCTTCACCATGGGGTATGGACTTACCCCTGAAGTCGTTGAACTTGCTGCTGAGCAAAGTCCCAAACCCAAATATCTCATCACAGTTGATAACGGCATAGCAAGTGAAGCTGGGGTTGACAGAGCTCGTGAACTTGGCATGGAAGTAATTGTTACTGACCATCACTTGCCTGGTGATCGCCTGCCTAAGGCTACTGCCATCGTTAATCCCAATCAAGTTGGTTGTAGCTTTCCTAGTAAAGCTCTAGCGGGAGTTGGTGTGATGTTTTATGTATTGGTTGCCCTACGTGCAGAGCTACGGAATCGTGGCAAATTTACAAATGAGACCCAACCCAAAGTAGAAAACTTATTAGATCTCGTTGCCCTAGGTACTGTCGCTGATGTGGCTCAACTAGATCGCAATAACCGCGTTCTTGTATCTAATGGTTTAAAACGGATTCGTACAGGAATCTCTCAACCTGGAATACTGGCTTTATTTCAAGCGGCAGGACGAGACTCGCGCAAGGCTAATACCTTTGACTTAGGCTTCGCTATTGGCCCTCGTCTGAATGCTGCTGGACGCTTAGCAGATATGACTTTAGGTATTCGCCTACTGCTAACTGATAATGCAGATGAAGCAATGATGCTGGCACAAGAACTTGATCGCATCAATCGTGAACGTCGCGTGATTGAATCGGGCATGCAAGAAGCAGCTCTCGCCCATCTGGCAGAAGATCAACTGGATGGAACCATAGCGCAACGTTCTAGCATTTGCCTTTGGAATCCCGAGTGGCATCAAGGCGTTGTCGGTATTGTGGCATCGCGCCTAAAAGAACGCTTCAATCGCCCTGCTATTGTTTTTGCTCCAGCCGATGGTAGTACAGGGGAAGAGCTGCGTGGATCTGGCAGATCATTAAATGGCTTCCATTTGCGTGATGCCTTAGATTTAGTTTCTAAGCGAGAGCCTGGTTTGATCCTCAAGTTTGGTGGGCATGCAATGGCGGCAGGTCTCACGATTCGTAAAAGTGATTTTGAAAAGTTTGATGCGTGCTTTCAGGAAGTGGCGAGCAGCTTGCTGACAGACGAATTACTGGAACGTCACCATGCCCATGATGGTGCTCTTCAAGCTTCTGAATTTACCCCCGAAATTGGCGATCTCATTGCCCAAGAAATCTGGGGGCAAGGATTTCCTCAACCGGTCTTTTATGGGGAATTTGAGATTACCCAGCAAAGCCTTATGAAAGAAAAACACCTACGGCTGATGTTGCGCCCATTAGGAGTGGCTGAGGACAAGGTGGGTAATAAGCCTATCACAGCTGTCTGGTTTAACCGCACCCAAAGCCTGCCTGCCAAAGCCAAATTGGCTTACCGCTTAGTAACCGATCGCTATCAAGGTCAAGCCCGTATCCAGCTCATGATTGAGGCACACGACGAGTCTTCTGAGACCTAAAGGTCAAGAGCAATAACCCCCTTATAATTAGGGGATGGAAGCTGAACAACTCAATACTATTTCAAACACCTTGTCTGACCTGCTCACCCGTGAGCAAGCTCTTCGGGGGTATCTTTGACTTCGAAGTGAAGTCACGTCGTCTTACTGAAGTTAATTCCATTCTGGAAGATCCGACCATTTGGGACGATCAAAAGAAAGCGCAAGCACTAGGCAAAGAAAAGAAATTGCTCGACGGCGTGGTTGCAACTCTGACAGATCTCAATACCAACATCGCCAGCGCTCTTGAACTATTTGATATGGCCAAAGAAGAGAGTGACTTTGAAACTATCTCTGCTATCGAACTAGACGTAGCAAGTTATAGCAAGATTATTGGTGATCTCGAGTTTCGTCGTATGTTCCACAACGAGATGGACTCATGTAATTGCTTTATTGATATTCAAGCCGGCGCTGGTGGCACAGAAGCTTGCGACTGGGCGAGCATGCTCTATCGTCAATATCTCAAGTATTGCGAACGCAAAGGCTATAAAACAGAAATTCTTGAAGAATCTGATGGTGATGTTGCTGGTATTAAGAGTGCCACGATTAAAGTCGATGGCGAGTATGCCTACGGACATCTCCGCTCAGAAACTGGCGTGCATCGCTTAGTACGAAAATCGCCTTTTGACTCTTCAAATGGCCGCCATACTTCCTTCGCTTCGATCTATGTCTATCCTGAGGTTGATGACTCCATTGAGATTGATGTTAATCCAGCCGATATTCGGACTGATACCTACCGCGCCTCTGGTGCGGGTGGTCAGCATATTAATAAAACTGATTCGGCCGTACGTCTCACACACTTACCAACAGGTATTGTGGTCCAGTGCCAAAATGACCGCAGCCAACACCGCAACCGTGCAGAAGCCATGACCATGCTCAAGTCACGCCTCTACGAACATGAAATGCAGAAGCGTCGTGCTGAACAAGATAAGTTAGAGGCGAGCAAAACTGATGTAGGCTGGGGTCATCAAATCCGTTCTTATGTTTTGGATCAAAGCCGTATTAAGGATTTACGTACCAATGTCGAGATCTCCAACACTCAAAAAGTATTGGATGGAGATCTGGATGCTTTTATTGAAGCTAGCCTGAAGCAAGGCGTTTAATTACATACTGATATGAACGATAAAACGAACTCCAGCAACATACCAGCTCCAGCTACTGAAGCAGTAGATGAGAATCACATCATTGCGGAGCGCCGTGAAAAACTTGCCAAGCTACGCGAAGGCGGCATTGCTTTCCCAAATGATTTTGTTCCAACTCACCTAGCTGCAGATCTTCACACACACTACGATAGCCTTACTAAAGAAGAGCTTGCTGCCAAGAAAGTGCATGTCAAAGTTGCTGGACGCATGGTACTGAAGCGTGTGATGGGCAAAGCCAGTTTTGCTACCATCCAAGATCGCAGTGGCCAAATTCAGTTTTATATCAGTGATGAGCTGAGTGGTGCTGAGACCCACGGTGCTTTTAAGCATTGGGATATGGGTGACTTTATCTCTGCAGAAGGCAATCTTTTTAAAACCAATAAGGGTGAGCTCTCAGTTGAATGTAACAATCTACGCTTACTGAGTAAGTCATTGCGTCCATTGCCAGATAAATTCCATGGACTCTCTGATCTAGAAACGAAATATCGTCAGCGCTATGTAGACTTGATCGTCAATCCAGAAAGTCGTAATACATTTAAAGCACGTAGTAACACCATTGCCTCACTACGCCGTCACATGCTCGATGCCGACTTCATGGAAGTTGAAACACCGATGCTCCATCCCATTCCAGGTGGGGCTACAGCAAAACCATTTATCACTCACCACAATGCTTTAGACATGCAAATGTTCTTGCGTATTGCTCCTGAGCTTTATCTCAAGCGTCTAGTAGTTGGTGGCTTTGAGCGTGTTTTTGAGATCAATCGCAACTTCCGTAACGAAGGCGTAAGCCCGCGTCATAACCCTGAGTTCACGATGATGGAGTTTTATGCAGCCTACACAGATTACCGTTGGCTGATGGACTTTACTGAAGGGCTCATTCGTGCAGCTGCAATGAATGCCCAGGGTACCGCTACCCTTACTCATCAGGGTCGTGAATTAGATCTGAGCAAACCATTCCAGCGCCTCACGATTACGGAAGCGATTCTGAAATACGGACCACAGTCCAACAAGACCTACCAAGCAGCGCAATTAGAAGATGTCAATTTCATTCGTGCTGAGTTGAAAAAAGGGGGTGAGAATCCAGATGCCCCAACCCTCAAGAATGCTGGTATTGGCGCTTTACAACTCGCCCTATTTGAGTTGGTAGCCGAGGAACACCTCTGGGAACCAACTTACATCATCGATTACCCAATTGAAGTGAGCCCACTTGCTAGAGAGTCTGATACCCGCCCAGGTATTACTGAGCGCTTTGAGCTATTTATCACTGGTCGCGAAATCGCTAACGGCTTTTCAGAACTGAATGATGCTGAAGATCAGGCCAATCGCTTTCGCAAGCAAGTTGCGCAAAAAGAAGCTGGGGATGAAGAAGCAATGTACTTTGATCATGACTTTATTCGTGCACTGGAATACGGTATGCCTCCAACTGGCGGCTGCGGTATTGGCATTGACCGCTTAGTCATGCTTCTCACAGATGCGCCCAACATTCGTGATGTCATTTTATTCCCACACCTACGTCGCGAAGAAGAGTAAGCAAATCCTAAAATCTTTAAGAATATTTTGGCGATAAAAAAAGGCATTCTAGGATGCCTTTTGTTTTTCATGATCTCGACTTAGATGGCCTTCGCTTCTTAAAGAATGTGGCTAATAAGATCAGGAACAACACTGCAAACCACAATAAAGACCACTCTGGCACTTGCAATCCAAGGATAGCTGGTAACTTTGCTGAACATAGGCCATCTGCTTTAAATAGCCAAGGCAAGCTTTGTACCAATTGAAATTGGTTAATCCAGGTTTCAAGAGGATCAATGCCACAAGATATTTCTGGATGAAATAAAAGCCAAACTTGGCGCACCGCTACAGACAGACCATATGCTGCAAACAATACGGCTAGGCCATGAAAAAGCTTTCTTAAGGGGGTAATACCGGCGGCTAAAAAACAAGATAGTGCAATTCCAAGATAGCCAATTCTTTGCAAGATACATAAGGGACAAGGCAAAAAACTAACCCCTTGGTAGCCAAACTGCTGGAGAATAAGGGCAAAAACGACCAGTCCAAGACTGAATAAAGAAATATATAAATAGCGTGCTGAGTTCATGAAGACATCATAGCCTTTAAGTAAATATCGATTGGGGAAAGGTGCTTATTACCAAAAATTAGACAGATATCACTACTTAGTCCTACTTCTGGGGAATTTACCCTGAAATTAAGCCTAAGGAATGGGATAATCAACGATTGTTAAAATTTAGTCTTTTCATTACAAGCATTTATGGCCGCGTACAACACTGAAACTGTTCTGACTGTTCACCACTGGAACGATACCCTTTTTAGCTTTACGACTACTCGCAATAAAAGCCTACGCTTTCGCAGCGGCCACTTCTTGATGATTGGCCTTGAAGTTGAAGGTAAGCCTCTGGTACGCGCTTACAGCGTTGCCAGCCCAAATTATGAAGAGCATCTGGAATTCTTGAGTATTAAGGTTCAAGATGGTCCACTGACATCCCGTTTGCAAAAAATTCAGGTGGGTGACCCCATCCTCGTGAGTGAGAAATCTGTAGGAACTTTGGTCATCGATGACCTAAATCCTGGAAAACACCTTTATCTCTTTAGTACTGGCACTGGTTTAGCGCCATTCATGAGCATTATTCGTGACCCAGATACTTATGAGAAGTTTGAAAAAGTAGTTTTGATTCATGGTGTACGTTTAGTAAACGAACTAGCCTATGGTCAATATATCAAGAATGAACTGACTCAAGATGAATACATTGGTGAAATCATCCGCGAGAAACTCATCTACTATCCAACCGTGACTCGTGAAGCTTTCAAGCACACTGGGCGCCTCACTACCGCAATTGAATCCGGCCAACTCTTCAAAGATATTGGATTGCCTCCTCTTGATCCATTAGTAGATAGAGCGATGATCTGTGGCAGCCCCTCTATGCTCAAAGAAACTGCCGAGATGCTCGATGCCAAAGGCTTTAAAGTATCCCCAAGCCTAGGTCAGTTGGGTGACTATGTCTTTGAACGCGCCTTCGTAGAAAAATAATATTTTGCTGTAATGAGGCTCAAATTGAGGATACTTAATCCTCAATTTGAAAATAGATCTCTGCCTTTGGTCCTGTACTTGCTTGGGCTTTAGATTCAATACTCCCAAGTTGATCTGCAGCTTTTGAAGATGTAAAAACTTTCTCTGGATTCTGCAAAACTAATTCCACCGTTGCATCTTGTTTATTTTCTGTTGTGTAGCCCATTTTCTGCTCCCTTGTTTGATCAAATCTGGCATCTTGATCCAATGAATTTCTAGAATAGGCTGTATTTATATATCTGAAAAGAATATCTATTTCATATGCTTATATCTGTTTAAATATAAACAAAAATAGCAGATTAAAGCCTGCATTGGCCATCAGAAGCCATAAACAGAGTCTTTTTAGAGCGTCATCGGATACGGCATGAGCCTCCAACACTGCTTTAGCTAAGCTCAATCCCAGCCAATAGGAAGGGATTGCAAGTAAAAGGTAGGGAATCCACTCAAGCCCCCCACCCATCACACTTGCAGCAAGAATCGCAAATACCGAGATTCCTGAAATAAAGTGAGATAGCAAAGACCGCGTTCTATCAAATGCTTGATTGGTGGAATTGAGATATAAGGCAGCTGGCGGCCCACCAATCCCACACGCGCCCAATAAAAGTCCCGATAAACCGCCTGCAAATCCATCTAATGTTCTATAACTATTTAATCGAACATGAGGCTTTAGTAATAAGTAGCTTGCAAAAAGCAACACTACTGCACTTGTAAAAAATTTGAGTATTACTAGCGGAATAATGCCTCCCAACCAAATGCCCATTGGAAGAAAAACTGCTGCAAAAAATAACATGAGCCAAAGCCGAGACCGGTCTTCTACATGGACTTTCCAATGACGAGAAAGTAAAACTCCTCCAAATATTTCAGAAGACATCACTATAGGAATGAGAAAGGGGATCGAGAATACCCACATTAAAAGAGGCGTCATAATCAGCGCCCCACCAAACCCACTCAACCTTCTAATGAACCCCCCAAGAACTGCCGCAAAAATGAGTAGGCAGATTGAGGTGATGCTTTCAAAAATCAAATGGCTTCGCTCACGTCATGTTCACCAGCAATGAGATCGCGAATCTGACGTCGTATCTCTAAATATGCGGGAGTATCCTCAACCATTCTGCGAGGCTCTGGAACTCGGATGATTTCCTTTACCCTGCCTGGGCGGCGCGTCATCACCACAATGACATCAGATAGGTTAATAGCCTCTTCGATACTATGCGTTACGAGGACAACTGTTTTACTTTCCTCACGCAAAATCCGAATCATTTCAGCCTGCATCATGGCTCGATTTTGAGCGTCCAAAGCAGCGAACGGCTCATCCATCAAAAGAACGGTTGGGTCAACTACCAATGCCCTTGCTATAGAGACCCGTTGTCGCATACCGCCTGATAATTGGTGGGGGTAGTGATGGATAAATTGACTAAGGCCTACTAAAGCTGCGAAACGCGTCACGATTTGTTGAATTTCTGAAGTATTAGTACCTTTAATTTTTAAACCAAAGGCAATGTTGTCGTAAACCGTCAGCCATGGAAATAGGGCATAGTCTTGGAATACCATAGATCGATCTGCGCCAGGACCCTCAACTACCTTACCAGCGCATTCAATACGGCCCGCTGTAGGCACTTCAAATCCTGCAATTAAATTCAGTAAGGTCGTTTTACCGCAACCACTGTGACCTAAGATTGAGCAAAACTCATTCTTACGAACTTCTAGGGAAACATCGTCAATAGCTAAGACATCTTGACCCTTGGACTGCATTGAAGGATAAATTTTTCGGATATTTTCAACTTTAAGTGCGAGCATTGGCTTGTATATTTAGATAGTGAATAGATGATGGTTAAGACTTAAGCATTAAGTGCTCTAGACCAGGGCATGAGCTTCTGAGCGCTATATCGAATCAGTCTATCTAAACATAAACCAATCACTCCAATAGCCAACATACCAACCAATATGTAATCCGTACGCAAAACAGTACGAGCATCATTGATCAGGAATCCAAGGCCAGAGTTAGCACCAACCAATTCAGCGGCTACTAATGCCATCCAACCAACCCCTAAACCGATGCGAACACCAGTGACGATTTGGGGTAAAGCTGCACGCAAAACTACACGAGTGATGACACCCCAAGAGCCGGCACCCAGGCAACGTGCAGCACGTATGAGGTTCGGTTCAACATTCTTAACAGCATCAATGGTATTTAAAAGGATAGGGAAAAATATTCCCAAGAAAATAATGAATTGATTTTGAACATTACCGACACCGAACCACAAAATACTTAGTGGGATCCAAGCAATCGGTGGGATTGGGCGCAAAATTTCAATAATGGGATCAACTTGCTCATTCACCCATTTAAAGCATCCCATGATTATCCCTAAGGGAATAGCAACAGATGCATAGCAAAAAGCTACAAATTCTCTAGATAAGCTATCGATTAAATGTTTCCAGATTTCTCCAGACTTCATTAATTCATAACCACCTTGCGCCACTCCCGAAGGAGGTGGCAACAAGGTAGCTTCTGTTTTATCCAGAATAAACCGACTGGCATATTCCCAGGCAGCAAGCAAAATAATCAATAAAGCTAAACGACGAAATTGCTTGAAAAAATTTAATATTTGCATAACGCCTTATTTTTTGTATACCTTGCCATCAAAAGACCAATCTCTAGTGAGATCGCCTTTTTCAGGGAATGCCTGCGGTTTGGTCGTATTCAATGGGTTCATGTAATTTGGGTATGGAGTCTTATCCATCGGTGCAGACCAATCAGCCGGCAAAAATGGAGGGCGAGTAATGGTTGCCCAACCCAACTTTTCAAAAGTCTTATCCATAAACCGAGTATCTACAGCACGCGCAAAATCAATACCAGTTAATTTGTTCTGAATGCGCTTGTTTTCATACAGCCAGGTATAAATTGGCTCATTAGCACGACCCCAAAAAACTGGAATTGGGTAAATGTAGTTGGGTTTGTATAGCAAGTTATATGCTGAAATTTGCTGACGCAAGATCTCTTTTGAGTAATTTTTCAAATTTGGATCTTCCTGCATCACATCTACTGCAGCATCTGGATTTTTTCTAATCCAAAGAGTGGCTTCAGCAATTGCATCGGTAAATGCCTGGACTACATCTGGTGCGTTATCAATCACTTCCTGGCGCACATAAAACGTACCTTCATAAATATTGTACGGAAAGCTATCGCTAATAATTCTGGCGTTCTTCCGCTCTTTCACCATGATGGTTGGGGTTGGATCCCAAGGCACCACCGCATCAAGGCCTTTAGGCATTGCCATTTGCTCACCTGGAGGCATGTTCTTCAAGATGATGTCCTTACCAATCTCAATGCCATTAGCTTTAGCAGCAGCCTGAATATAAAACTCAGCTGAAGAACCAGTCACAATACCGATGGTGGCAGGCGGATTGGACCCCTTAAAGTCTTTAAATGATTGAATTTTTGAATCTAGCGGGACTAACACAGCATGCATCAAGTTAGTATTAATTACTGCAATCGTCTTCACTGGAATATTTTTATCAATCAGCGATGTGAATGGAAAATTTCCGCCATTACCAAACTGGAATCGACCAGAGATAATCACTTCATTAATTGCAGGTCCAGATGGAAATGCTTGCAACTTAGACTCAATGCCACGCTTAGCTAAAAGCCCTTTTTTATCCATGACCAAGTTAATCGTATTTTGACCAGACCACGGTGGCTGGAAAGCAATCTGCAATGGCCACCAGCCTTTTTCCTTTAACCAAGCGACAGACTTTGCTGAAACTTTTTCATCTGCGCCCTCAGGCCAACCATAATCATTGAACTTGGCACTATTTTGAGCCATTGACAGCATTGGAGCCCCAGAAAGCATTGCAACTGCAAGCACTGAAAAGATACGACGTGACGCATTAAATTGTTTCATTACGATCTCCTTAATAATGGAATTGTTTGTATTTCTCACTAACTATCAATTGTCTAAAAAACTAACTCGTAAAGCTTAACTCTATACCACCCAATCTAGTTCTAATTTTTTTATACTCTTTTTTCATCACCAAATACTTTACTAATTCTGTAAAAGGCTGCAGGGCAGGCCCCTGTTTCAGAGCCTCTTGTGCCCCATCCTTTAATCCTAAAGCAAGGCTTTCAGGATAAAAAGCATGCAAACTAAACTGCTGCTTGCTAATTGAACGACCCCATTTTTTTCTTAAGCTAGGCAATGCAGGCGCTATCAACTCTCCAGGCCTGCGAGAGGCATCGTAATCTACCTTAGCCCGAGTCATGACCTCTGCACTAGGAGTACCAGCTAATTTTCCATAGTGTCCTTTAAGGTAAAGCTTAATTTCGTCAGGAATCGTTTTATAGCGCTCACCTTGCATAACATTCAAAACCGCTTGGGTAACTATGTATTGTGCAAAAGGGCTTACCAGGATGGGGTAACCTAAATCCTCCCGAACCCTTGCTGTCTCCTCTAGAATCTCTGCTTCCCTATGGGAGATACCCATAGTAGCTAATTGAGCACGCAGGTTCGAAATCATGCCTCCTGGAATTTGATGTTCATATAAAGCGGGGTCATAGCTGGCTTTTTCACCACGAGCAAATTGATCGCGTGAGCAGATCCAATCAAAGTATTCATCTACCTTTTGCAATGCAGCCAGATTCATCTTGGGCGCCCTTCCCATTTTTTGTGCGCTCTCGTACACATCTAGTACCGATGGTAATGAAGCGCCATTAGCAAGGCAATCAGTAGCTACATACCCATACGAAAAACCAGCCTTTATAGCCTCTTCGTAAACCTTAGGCGCTAAGCCTGACTGACAGTGAGAGTGCAACTTAATTGGAATGCCTTTGGCAGCAGAGACAATTGCCGGAAAAAGTGTTGCAGCTCGCTCAGGGGTTAATAATCCTGTGGGATCTTTTACAGAAATAAAATCTACTCCTAGTTTCACAAGCTCATGTGTACGGGCAATAAAGTAAGCATCATCATGAACCGGACTTAAGGCATAAGTGAGCATCGCATTAATTAACATGCCATTTTTCTTACCTGCCTTCACGGAGGATTCGATATTTCGATTGTCATTCAAGGCGTCATATACCGTTAGTACCCTTACTCCAGACTCTGCAAGTAATTCAACATTTAGAGCAACCACGTCGTCTGGAAATAATTCAAAAGTATAGATACTTTGACCACGGGTTAATGCATCAGTAGGAGTAGTGAGTTGCTTACTAAGGAACTCCATACGCTTCCATGGATCCTCTCGCAAGAAACGTACCATCACATCAAAAACTGCGCCACCTAATATATTGATATATCCATAGCCCGCCTGATCTATATCTGCTAAGGCAGGATACATATGGGGAGTCGTCATACGAGTCGACCAGAGACACTGATGCGCATCGCGCAGAGTAACATCAATTAACTCGAAAGGCTTTTGGATAGTCATTAAGAAACCTCAATCACCATTAAAGCTTGTCCGGCTTCGATATTTTCACCATCCTCAACCAAAATTCGCGAGATAGTGCCGCTACATTCAGCAGGAATCGTATTTAGTAATTTCATGACCTCAACAATACAAACATCTGTATCAGGCTTAACAAAGTCCCCTATCTCAACAAAGGGAGGGGAACTTGGACTAGGTCTGCGGTAAAAAGTTCCAATCATTGGACTTGTAATCAAGCGCTCAGAAGCAGAAATGTTGAAGGGTGCAGGAGCACTGGCTACAGCAGAAGCATTATTAGAAGTGAATGAACTTGGTTGAGGAGCTACAAGTGCAGTAAGGCCTGACGATGGCGCACCAACAGAAATCTCAATTTCAAATTCATCTGTCTTATAGCCAAAGCTAGTAAATGTTCCGGCATCCCTTATCAAGGTAACAATCTCCTTCACTTGCTTCATTGTGAATTCGGGTGGCACCTTAACGGTCGTTACAGCCTTTTTTTTGGGCAAATCCTTAGAACTTTTTTTCAAAGTTTTAGGCTTTGCTCTCGCTTTGGAAGCGGGCTTCTTTTTTGTTTGCATTGTCTCTTATTTTTAGTTAATATTTTCTCTAATGAAATTTAAAGTATCATCAGATGAAATGCTTTAAGGGTAAACACTTAAAATAGCAAATATATTCAAAAAACCTCAATAAATGCCGCCAAAGCTATCCCGCATTACCCCGCCTTCGGAAATATTCGAAGAATCCGCCAAATCCAGTATGGCGGAAAAGGTTTTATTGATCCTAGAAACGATCACCCAATCTGAATTTCCACTCACTCTGGAAACCATCTCAACCAGTACCCATTTAGCCAAACCCACGGCTTTTAGGTTACTCAACACTTTAGTTACGCAAGGCTTTATTGAACGCGACCCAAATGGCAGGCGCTTTCAACCAAGCGCAAAACTGAGAATCATGGGGATCAATATTCTTTCAGTAGATTCCATCCGCTCACAACGTATATCGGTGATGAAACGTTTAGTCGAGGAAATTGGTGAGACTTGCAACTTCAATATTCTCGATGGGAATAAAGTCATGTACCTAGATCGAGTTGAAACAAGCGCGCCTATCCGCCTGCACGTAGACCTAGGAATGCGTGTCCCTCTTCACTGCACTGCTAGTGGAAAATTATTTCTATCTGGAATGACAGAACTACAAGTCCGGAGATCTTTAGGAAATGAGCCATTTGAACTCTATACAGACAAAACCATCACAAGCTATAAAAAACTATTTCCCGAACTAGAAAAGATTCGTAAGGACGGATATGCCCTCGATGAATCGGCTTTTCTGGAGGGCTTCATTGGAATTGCAGTCCCAGTCATAAACTCAAAACAGAAAACCTTTGCGACCATCACGGCGCATGGACCAGCACCGCGTATGCAAGAAAAATCCATTGAATTCTATATAGGCCCTCTACAACAAGCAGCAAGAGATATTCAAAATAGCCTATCAGAAACTCATCATTAAACTTAACGGAGAGAATATGACTACCCCAGTAATTATTACCGTAGCAATGACCGGTGCTATCCCCCGCAAAAAAGATTGTCCAGGCCTTCCCGTTACGACATCTGAACAAATAGAAGAGATACATAAAGCATATGAAGCGGGTGCATCCCTAGCGCATATTCATGTTCGCAATCCAGATGAGAGTCCTAGCTCAGACCCAGACTTGTATGCAGCAGTACAAGTAGGTATCGAGAAACATTGTCCTGGAATTATTGTTCAATTCTCCACAGGTGGTCGTGGACGTGATCAAGCAGCTCGTGGCGGAATGCTCTTTCATCGCCCTGATATGGCTTCACTAGCAACCGGTTCAGTGAACTTTCCTAACGGCATTTACGAGAATCCACCGGAGTTTGTTGATGGGCTGGCTGGCGAAATGCTCAAGTATGAGATCAAGCCTGAAATTGAAATTTTTGACCTGGCTATGCTTTATAACGCGGCTAACTTAGTGGAACGAGGCCTCTTGAAGGCCCCTGCCCATGTGCAGTTTGTCATGGGTATCCCCAATGCGATGCCTGCAAGACGCTCAATCCTAGAATTTTTGATTTCAGAATTAAAAGCGGTTATGCCAGATGCTACTTGGTGTGCAGCCGGGGTAGCGCGCTATCAACTACCAGTAAATGAATGGACGCTAGAGTTGGGTGGTCATGTGAGAACTGGTCTTGAAGACAATACCCGTTTTGATAAGACCAGGCTTGCCAAGGATAACGCGGAATTAGTTGCACGTTTGGCGCAAATGGCGCCTTCATACAACCGTAGTGTTGCAACACCAGCACAAGCGCGTGAAATTTTAGGATTAAGAAAACATTAAATAGCATGTCGAGCACATCATTCGATTACATCATTGTTGGGGGCGGCTCATCGGGCTGTGTTTTAGCCAATCGGCTCTCTGAAGACTCTAATAATTCAGTTTGCCTGATTGAGGCAGGCCCTAAAGATAGCTCTCCGTGGATACACTTACCCATTGGTTATGCAAAAACAATGTGGGACCCAAAAGTCAATTGGAAATTTCAGACCGAGCCCGATCCAGGTATGAATGATCGTCAAATCTATTGGCCGCGTGGAAAAACATTAGGGGGATCTAGCTCAATTAATGGCCTAATCTTTATTCGTGGACAAAAAGAGGATTACGACGGCTGGCGCGATCTTGGAAATGCTGGCTGGGGTTGGGATGATGTATTGCCTTACTTCAAAAAAGCTGAGGGTAATGACAGATTAGGAGAGCCCCTGCACTCTCAAACAGGTCCATTAAAGGCCTCATCAATTCCAAAGACACATGCCTTGGTAGAAGTATTTAAAAAAGCAGCTAATGCACTTGGTGTACCTACTACTGATGACTTTAATAATTTGACTCAAGAAGGCGTGGGCTACTTCCAGCTTAGTACCCATAAAGGGTTTCGTTGTAGCGCTGCAGTAGCCTACCTAAAACCAGCTAAGCATCGTTCTAATCTAACTATTCTGACTAATAGCCAAGTAGGAAAAGTTATTTTCGAAAATAAAAAAGCAGTTGGCGTTGAATTTATTCAACAGGGAATTAAAAAGACAATTCATGCAAATAAAGAAGTGATTTTGAGTGCCGGTGCCATTCAGAGCCCACAGATTCTTCAGTTATCTGGTATTGGCCCTGCAAAACTATTACAAGAATTTAATATCCCCCTCATACATGACTTACCAGGCGTTGGTGAAAATTTACAAGACCATCTGCAATTTCGCCTGATATATGAATTAAATCAGCCCATTTCTACTAATGATCAACTCTCATCTTGGTTTGGGAAACTGAAGATAGGCTTAGACTGGCTAATATTTAGAGGTGGGCCTCTATCTATCGGAATCAATCAAGGTGGTCTTTTTACTAGAGTGATGAAAGATTCCAAAACACCTGATATTCAATTTCATATGGCAACCCTCTCTGCGGAAATGGCAGGAGGTAAAGTGCATCCTTTTTCAGGATTCACAATGTCAGTATGTCAGCTTCGGCCAGAATCTCGGGGATACGTTCGTATTCAATCTACTGATCCATTAGTTCCACCAAAGATGTTTGCCAACTATTTGTCTACTCAATACGATTGCGATACCAGTGTTGCGGCAGTCAACTTTGCTAGGAAAATTGCACAAACTGAACCTTTGCGATCTCTTATTACTCGCGAAGTAAAACCGAATAACCCAAAATCGGATGCTGAAGTTTTAGAATTCTGCCGTAATAATGGAGCCACTATCTTTCATCCAACAGGCACATGCCAGATGGGGACTGAAAGTAATCCGATGGCTGTCTTAGATTCATCACTTAAAGTACGTGGAGTTAAAGGATTAAGAGTAGTCGATTGCTCTGCAATGCCAACAGTCCCATCAGGTAATACAAATTGGCCTGCGGTGATGTTGGCCGAAAGAGCGGCTGATTTAATCTTAGGAAAAATTTAATCCTGATGAATTGGAGACTTCCCTTTAGTAAGTGGCTTCCTGAATATAAAAAACCGGGAATCGTACGCGCAGATGTTTTAGCAGGTCTCACAGGCGCAATTGTGGTGATGCCCCAAGGTATTGCATTTGCATTATTAGCTGGAATGCCCCCACAATATGGCCTATACGCAGCGATGCTTCCTTGTTTAATTGCGGCATTATTTGGCTCTAGCCGCTTAATGGTAACGGGGCCAGCAAATGCAATCTCTCTTACCACTATGGCTTTAATTATGCCTCTGGCCATACCAGAGTCTAGCCAATATGTTGGCTATGTACTCACCTTGAGTTTTTTAGTAGGCGTCCTACAGTTGGCACTTGGCATTGGTAAAGCGGGTAAATGGGTTGAAAAAATTCCGCATTCGGTCATTGTTGGATTTACTGTGGGTGCCGCCATCCTCATTATCAATAGCCAGCTGGGAAGCCTTCTTGGAGTAAGCATTCCAAGAGGGAAAAGCGTGATTGAAACTATTACTGCCGTTACCAATGCAATGCTTCATCAGCAATGGCATGTTACTGCTCCAGTTCTAGTACTCATCACTTTAATTGTTATCAGAATTTGGAGGCCCCTAAATCGATTTGTGCCCGCTATGCTGGTGGCTGTGATTTTGGGAAGCATTTCTGCCTCATTGCTAGAAACCTTTTTACCCACTATTGAAGTATTTAAAAGAGTAGAGGATATACCCGGTGCATTGCCGCCGCTTTCTTATCCAGATCTGAGTGCAGATACGCTCCAAAAACTCTTCAGTGCCGCGCTCATTATGACCCTCTTGGCATCTACCGAAGCAATGGCCATCGCCCGTGCAATAGCGCTGAAAACTAAAGATAATTTCAATGCCAACCAGGAATTTATTGGTCAAGGTTTAGCGAATGTTTGCGGTGCTTTTTTCTCAGCCTATCCTGCTAGCGGTTCATTTAATCGAACGGGAGTGAACTTAGCCTCTGGAGCTAAAACTCCCCTCTCAGCGATATGCGCAGCAATATTTCTGGTGATTCTGCTGGCATTTGTATCTCCTCTAGCAAAATATATTCCTTACGTTGTGATTTCTTCGCTTTTACTTGTGGTGGCTTGGAACTTAATTGATCTAAAACAGATTCGTCATGAGATCCAAATAGGGCCAAGCGCATGGATTCCAATGCTCATTACTGGTATCGGCACCATCACTATTCCCTTGGAATGGGCGATCCTTGGTGGAATACTCACTTCAGTAATCGCAAGCTATTTATTCAAGAAGCATTAATGACTTATGTGTAAATCCAAGAGCTTTAAACGCTGAACTTTGCCCGATGGACCTCTAGGCAAGTCATCCATAAATAGAATCAACTTTGGTGTTCTAAGTTTTCCAAGTTCTTTAAGGCAAAAAAGACGCATTTCTTCTTCTGTACAGGTAGTCTCTGGTTTTAAAACAATACACACCATAATTTCTTGACCATAGTTAGCATCAGGGATACCAACAGCGGCCGCATCTAATACTGCTGGATGCTTCAGTATGGCCTCATCAATTTCACGTGGGGCAATATTCTCCCCGCCTTTAATGATAAGCTCCTTAAGGCGTCCAGTAATAAAATAAAAGCCATCATCATCACGCATTCCTAGGTCGCCAGTCTTTAGCCATCCCTCACTATCAAATGCTTTAGCAGTCTCAGCTTCCCCTTTGTAATAGGCATTAAGAACATTGCCTCCGCGTAAGCAAATTTCTCCAGCCACATGAGAACCAAGAAGCCTGCCATCAGCATCAATGACTTTTGCTTCTACTCCGCAAGGAAGGCCAGGACTTCCATAGCGCCGCCTCTCATCGTGAGGATTACAAAAAACCATAGAGCAAGACTCCGTCATACCCATACCCTCTATTAGGGCAATTCCGAACAAAGCTTCAAATTCACGATGGTGCTCAGGAGGCAAGGGGGCAGAAGCTGAACGACCAAAGCGAATTGCTTTCATTTCCTCGCGACTTGGCAGGCTGCCTCCACTTTTGGCTGCATTGATTAAATAAGCAATGATGGTGGGAACCATATTGATCCAAGTGCACTGATATTGAATCGCTAATTTCCACCAACTCGATACTGAGAAAGCATGGGGTGCAACAACGGAACCACCAGAAACAAAAGGGGTAATCGTGGAAATGACTTGGCCATTGATGTGGTAGATGGGCAAAGAGCTTAAGACCGTATCTGCCTGAGTTAATAAATGCCAAGATGCCATAGAGCGGGCAGCATGTAATAAATTGGCATGAGTTAGCAATACCCCTTTTGGTGTCCCCGTTGTCCCAGAGGTATACATAAGAAGTGCTGGCTCGGTAGACTCTACTTTTGGCAAAGTCCCTGCTTCACTATTCATGAATGGGCCCTGTGCCACATCAGGATCAAGCTCTACCAATAGAAATTTTCGCTTGGTCTTTTCTAGTGCTGCAAATAGACTCTGTTTTTTATCTGGTGAATAAAACAAGATCTCAATATCGCTATGATCTAAAACCCAGGCGAGTTGATCTGTTGGAGCCAATAAGTTAAGCGGTGTGATGACCCGACCACAAGCCATCGTAGCCAGAAAGATCGTACTGGTCTGACGACCATTGTGCATATAAATACCAACATGGCCATGAGCACTAATTTTTTGCTCTTCTAACCATGTTGAAAAATGACATGCCTCTTTCGAAAGTTGACCATAACTTAAAGTCGCTCCAGTTTCAGGAGCATATAAAAAAACTTTGTCCGCTTGCACTACCGACCAATGCAATAAGATTTCGCCCAAACTTTGGCATGCAGTCGTCACTTTAAAACTCAAGCCTGAGGAAAGCGTGTGAAGTAATCTTTTAGGAGATCTTCAACTTTGGGCACCCGCTCTGGAAGGGGGCGAACTACTCTAGTAATATTAAGGTAGTGCCGATAGTTCATATTGTCGGAAAAATTATTTTTTCCCCAAGTACCGCAGCCCATGGAAAGTGAAAATGGCAAACCATTTTCAAAGCTACCGCCAGTAGCAATGGTGTGCGCTTGATTCACAATTACTCTAGCCACTTTTAAATTTTCAGCCAAAGTTGCAGCCCGTTTTTCCATCACATCACCACTTAAGGCAGTATGCAAGCCAACTGAATGGCCATTTCCCTGATAGTTATAGACGTTAGTTACTAAGTCTTGAGCTGCCTTGAAATCAGCAGCCTTCCAAACTGTGAGAACTGGGCTTAATTTTTCACCCGAAAAGGGGGCGGATGGTCCAAAGCCATCTTCCTCAACCATCAAAAATTTGGCTTCTTTTGCCTTTGAATTTTTTAATTGTGCCCGCTCTGCAATAACAGATGGGTATTGGGCCGTCAAAGTTGAAGTCAACTTACCTCCCTCAAACATTACTGCCTCAAGACGTTTTTTATCTGCAGCATCTAACATCACGCCACCAGCGTTCTCTAGCGCCGCAATTCCCTGCTTATATACAACAGCACAAATCACCACACCATTCTCGCTAGAGCAGCTTGTAGCGTTATCGAAAATTTTAGACTGTGTAATTTTTTCCGCAGCCCCATTTAAATCAGCATACTCATCAATGATGGCCAGCACATTGCCAGCACCAACCCCAAACGCGGGAGTACCACAACTATAAGCGGCGCGAATATTGGCTTGCGAACCAGTAGCTACAACCAAATCTGATAAACGCATTAACTCATTAGTGGAATCTTTGGTAATGGGAAATGGCAACATCTGTACTAAATCACGAGGTGCATTGACTAAATCTAATTGTTGATGAACAAACTCTAACAATCGCGCACACGTTGAATATCCCTTGGGGGATGGTGCAACTACAACAGCGTTTCGACATTTGATTGCATTGAGAATTTTATTAATAGGGGTTGCGCCTGGATTAGTTGAAGGAGTGATCGCAGCAACTACCCCTACTGAACGCGCATATTCAGTGAGCCCCGTCTTCAAGTCTTCAGAAATAACGCCAACGGTTTTTGCCGTACTCAAATCACGAATCAAGCCAAGGGTTTTTCTAAAGTTCTTCTTAAACTTATCGGCAACATCACCAAGACCAGTATCTTTCACTGCAAGCTCGGCCAACTCTTGATTTCGTTTTGGCTCTAAGATGGCCCAAGCAACAGCCTCCACCACTAGGTTTACTTGTGCTTGAGTATATTGCTCATACTTTTGCTGAGCTACACGCCCTCGTTCAACAATACTCTCTACTGGTGTCATATCTTGTACTTAGTTAATGATTTCAATTGATTAAAATGCCTCATTTATTCTGCTTTGATAGCAGCATCTTTCGTTACTTTCTTCCACTTCACAATCTCACTTTTAACAATCGCTCCAAGTTGTGCTGGCGTACTACCTACTGCCTCGGCTCCTTGACCTAATAGCTTTTCTTTCACCGCTGGGTCAGCTAGAGATTTGATAGTTGCCTTGTAGAGCGTATCAATAATGGGCTGTGGTGTTTTTGCAGGAACAAACATCGCATACCAAGAGTCAACCTCATAATCTTTAAATCCTAACTCAGCCATCGTAGGCACGTCAGGAAAAATAGGGGAGCGCTTGACAGTAGAAACTGCCAAAGCACGTAACTTGCCTGACTTGATGAAGTTTGCTGCTGCTGGAATAGAAACCCATAAGAGAGGCACTTGGCCTGCCATGACATCAGTAACTGCTGGGCCGCCACCGCGATACGGAATATGCGTCATAGATACCCCTGCAGAGCCAGCCATCATCGCACCAGCTAAATGTCCTGGCGATCCATTACCTACAGATGCATAAGAAATTGAATCGGGCTTTGCCTTAGCCATATCAATGACCTCTTTGACAGTCTTAGCTGGGAAGTCAGGATTGGTAACCAATATCTGTGGCAATGAGGCCACCAATGAAACTGGCAAAAAATCTTTTTCGGTATCGAATGCCAGTTTTGGGAAGATCGCAGGGTTAATAGTATGAGAAGACAGAGTAAATAAGACCGTATAACCATCTGCGGGAGACTTTGCAACAATGTCTGTGCCAATCGAACCGCCAGCGCCGCCGCGATTATCAATAATGATTTGCTGCCCTAATGCCTGACTGAGGGGTTCTTGCATGATGCGCGCGATCACGTCAGTTCCACCCCCGGGTGGGTATGGCACGACGAATTTAATTGGTTTAGTGGGCCATGATTGGGCACCTGCTTCTTGAGCAAAACTGAGTAAGCTCAAGGCTAAAGACAGAACGGTGACCAACAGATTGCATCTACGCATACCTCATCTCCTGTTTTAAACACACTCCATAGGCTTATATTAGCCTTTATTGGGAAGTCTAGATACGATAACTTATCCTACTAGACGGAACAAGTTGTTTCGCCTAAGTAAAAATACTAACATTTTCTCTGGATATTGCCAATATGTTCTATTAGAATGAACAAAATGACACAATTCTTGAGATTTGCTACTTATGCTTGAAATTGACAATAACGATCAGCTAGACATCATTAAAAAAGATGGTGCTAATGAAAATTCGTCAATGCTAAAAGGCATTGTCATATTAGAGGCTTTAGCCGCTCTTCAGCAGCCTGCAACTTTAGCGCAACTCATGCAAATTACCGGAATGCCAAAAGCATCCTTGCATCGCACCTTAGCCATTTTTGAAGAAGCTGGGCTTGTAGCTAGAGAACCCGGTGGTCGGACATATGCTCCGGGCGATCGCTTATCTAGTCTGGCAATGGCGACTTTGACGCATGACACTGTCTCCGCAATTCGGCATAGCATCTTAAGAAAGTTAGTTGCTGATTTAGGGGAGACCTGTAATTTAGCCGTTCTTAAACGTGGTGAGTTATTTTATTTAGATCGTGTTGAAGCTAATTGGGCCTTACGCCTTCATGTGCCACCAGGCACTGTACTGCCTCCACATTGCAGTGCTAGTGGAAAGTTATTGCTAGCATTCAAAACACCTGAGGAACGCGCCAAGCTTTTAGAAAATTTGCCTCTCGAGCAATTTACCCATAGAACAATTACTGATCGCGACTTACTTGAGTCTGAGCTCGAGCGTATTGTCAGTACTGGATATGCTGTTGATAATGAAGAATACGTTCTAGGCGTCTCATGCGTTGCAGTGCCCGTCCGAGATGCTATGGGTGATGTAGTGGCGGCTATCGCTGTTCATGCGGCGACAGCAAGACTACCCTTAAATCAAGCCATGGAGCATATTCCAAAGCTCAGAGAAGCTTCTGCTCGCATATCTCAAACCCTATCCTAATTCCTTCTGATAACGGTAAACCCCTCAGGCAAACCACATGGATCAATACCCCTTATTAGAAAAAATGATTACGGATGCTAAAAGCGATATTCCTTTAGGTGTCGTTTATCCACTGAGTGCTCCAGCCCTTAAAACAGTTTTCGACTTAATTAAAAGACAGTTGTGCACTCCTGTTTTGATTGGGCCCAAAGACCTCATTTTAGAACTAGCAGCTAAGGAAGAGCTCTCCTTAGATGGAATTGAAATGATTGATACTCCCAATGATCCGATCCTTGCTACTAAGAAAGCAGTAGAAATGGTGAAGGAGGGTAAGCTAGCAGTTCTGATGAAGGGATCATTGCATACTGAAGATCTGATGGGCCCTATAGTGCAGCGCGATGGATTAAGAACTGATCGCAGAACGAGTCATTTATTTTTATTTGAACTAGAACGTTATCCTAAGTTATTAGGGATCAGTGATTGCGTCGTGAATATTGCACCTAATGCCTCTCAAAAAATTCAGATTCTGAAAAGCAGTCTTGAAGCGCTTAATAAGTTGGGAGTAGCAGATGTAAAGGTTGCCATCATCGCAGCTACGGAAGTAGTTAATACAGCCATGCAAGCCACAACCGATGCAAAAGAGATTGTCGATATTCATAAAGCAAACCCCATTCACCCCTCAACTGTGATCGAAGGACCCTTTGGATTCGATAATGCTATTTCAATCGACTCTGCCACAACAAAGGGAATTCATTCCAAAGTTGCGGGTGACCCTGACCTACTCTTAGTGCCTGATTTACAAGTAGGCAATATTCTTTACAAGTCTTTAGTCTATATGGCCGGGGCAGAGTGTGCCGGAACTATTCTAGGGGCTCAAGTTCCCATTATTCTCACATCGCGATCAGACTCTGTATTCTCAAGAGTGGCATCTACTGCGATGGCTATTTTACTTGCTAAACAACCTCAATAAATAAAGCTATGTTCAAAATCTTTTCAACTGATCCAGTCCATGATCCTATTAAGAAACAAGATTCCGTAACGGAAATTAAGAAAACAACTTGTTACATGTGTGCATGTCGATGCGGTATTCGCGCGCACCTGCGCGATGGTGAGCTTGTCTACATTGATGGCAATCCAGAACACCCAATAAACCAAGGTGTCATTTGTGCCAAAGGGGCTTCGGGAATCATGAAGCAAAAATCCCCTGCCCGCATTACTCAACCCCTATTGAGAAAAGCGGGTAGTAATCGGGGAGATGGCGAGTTTGAACCCATTAGCTGGGATAGAGCCTTTGAAATTCTGACTAAACGTCTGAGCAACATACGCGCAACTGATCCTAAAAAGTTTGCGCTCTTTACCGGGCGAGATCAAATGCAGGCCTTAACGGGCTTGTTCGCACGGCAATTTGGCACGCCTAATTATGCTGCTCATGGGGGATTTTGCTCAGTCAATATGGCTGCAGGAATGATCTACACCATTGGCGGAAGCTTTTGGGAATTTGGCGGCCCTGATTTAGAGCGTGCAAAACTATTTGTCATGATTGGCACTGCTGAGGATCATCACAGTAATCCAATGAAGATTGCCTTATCTAAATTTAAAAGAGCAGGTGGTCGCTTTATCTCGATCAACCCAGTTAGAACAGGGTATTCAGCAATTGCAGATGAGTGGATTCCGATTAAACCCGGTACTGATGGCGCTCTTTTTATGGCACTCATGCATGAGCTCATTCGTCTTGAGAAGTTTGATGCACCTTTCTTAAAGCGTTTCAGCAATTCAGCACAATTAGTTTGCATGGATTCTGGTGCAGAAGAAGGATTATTTTTATACGACCCAGATTCAGATCCTATCAACTTAGACTTACCCCATAACAAATACATTTGGGATGAAAAGACCCAAAGCGCACAACCCTGCTTTAAACAAGGGACCTCGCCAGTATTGCTTGGTGAATATACGATGGGTCCGGGTCCACATCAAGGGAAGAAAGTTGTCCCTGCATTTGAATTACTCAAACGACAAGTCAGTGAAACTACTCCAGAGTGGGCGTCAGCAATTACCAGCATCCCCGCAGAACGAATCCGCAAACTTGCATTAGAAATTGCAGATACTGCATTCGGTCAAGAATTTGAGCTTCCTATCCCATGGACAGATTCTTGGGGAGAAAAACATGACTCTGTAACAGGCAGGCCGGTTGCGTTTCATGCCATGCGTGGACTCTCTGCTCACTCGAATGGCTTTCAAACCACTCGTGGTTTAGCAGTATTGATGTCTTTATTAGGAACGATCGATCGCCCAGGAGGTTTTAGACATAAGGCGCCTTACCCAAGACAGGTCCCGCCTAATGCAAAGCCTCCATCATCTGAAAATGATATTAAGCCAAATACACCATTAGCTAAACCACCCTTAGGTTGGCCAACACAACCGGAAGATTTAGCACTGGATTCGCAAGGTAATCCTTTGCGCATTGATAAGGCCTACTCTTGGGAGCATCCTCTAGCTGCACATGGCTTGATGCACAACGTTATTACTAATGCAGTGAAAGGTGACCCCTACTCGATCGATACCTTGATGATTTTCATGGCCAATATGTCATGGAATTCAACCATGAATACGATGGAAGTACGCGAGCACTTGAATTCTAAGAATGTAGATGGTGAATTTAAAATCCCATTCTTAGTTGTATGCGATGCTTTCCAGTCAGAAATGGTGGACTTTGCTGATCTCGTATTGCCTGATACTACTTATCTAGAGCGTCACGATGTCATGAGCATGTTGGATCGCCCTATTTCAGAATTTGATGGTCCAGTCGATTCTGTCCGCATCCCAGTGCTAGAGCCTTTGGGTGAATGTAAGCCATTTCAAGAAGTCTTGATTGAACTTGCCTCTCGCTTGAAGTTTCCAGCATTTACGACAGCAGAGGGTGAACGCAAATTCAAAGACTATCCAGACTTCATTACTCGCTTTCAGACTGGTCCTGATTCAGGTATTGGATTTCTCTCCGGGTGGCGCGGCAAGGATGGCGAGAAATCCCTCAAAGGTGAACCCAATCCTAATCAGTGGCAAAAATATGAAGAGAATAACTGCGTACACCAGTACCATATGCCACCTGAACATCAATACATGCGTAATTGGAATAAGGGATATTTAGATTTTTCTAAAGAAAATGCACTAAGGCAAAAAAATGATCCCATCATGATTGCCATCTATTCGGATATCTTGCAAAGATTTAGATTAGCTGCAACGGGCAAGCGTCCTGGAGCACAGCCGCCAGCCCATCTCAAAGATCGGATCTACAAATATTTTGATCCGCTGCCATTTTGGTACCCACCACTTGAAGATGAAGTGACTGATCTCAATAAATTTACATTGAATGCAATTACTCAGCGCCCCATGGCCATGTACCACTCCTGGGATTCTCAAAATGCCTGGTTAAGACAAATCCATAGTCATAACTATTTATACGTCAATACGGCAACAGCACTTGAACATGGTATTGCAGATGGAGCATGGATGTGGATTGAATCTCAATGGGGCAAAGTAAAGTGTATGGCCCGCCATTCAGAAGCTGTTGATCCTGGAACAGTATGGACCTGGAATGCAATTGGTAAAGCAGAATCTGCCTGGAGTCTAACTGATAATGCAGATGAATCCAAAAAAGGTTTCTTATTAAATCATTTGATTGCTGAAGAGCTTACCTTAGGTGGTTTCACTGTGAGCAACTCTGATCCTATTACGGGACAAGCAGGTTGGTACGACGTCCGTGTAAGATTAGCTCCAGCTGGAGAAGAAGAGTCACAGGAAACATGGCCTCAGGTAAAAGCATATGAAGTACCTGGAATGACTCTCAAAAAGGAGGCAAACAAATGAGCACCAATAAACAACTTGCCTTAGTTATTGATCTCAATGTGTGTGTAGGCTGCCATGCATGCGTGACCTCTTGCAAAGAATGGAATACCCAAGGCTCTGCAGGACCCCTCACAGACCTCAATGCCTATGGTGCTAATCCAAGTGGAACTTTCTTTAACCGTGTACAAACGTATGAAGCAGGATCCTTTCCCAATACTCAAACAGTGCACTTTCCAAAATCATGTTTGCATTGCGAAGAACCCCCCTGCGTACCAGTTTGCCCAACAGGGGCAAGTTATAAGCGCAAAGAAGATGGCATCGTCTTGGTTGATTACGATAAATGTATTGGCTGTAGCTATTGCTCTTGGGCATGTCCATACGGAGCTCGTGAACTAGACGAAGAGCGCCAAGTAATGACAAAGTGTACTCTGTGCGTAGATCGAATTTATAGTGAAACCTTGCCTGAATCAGAACGTAAGCCTGCATGCGTTCTTGCATGCCCTACGAGTGCCCGTATCTTTGGTGATGTGCATGATCCAGAGTCAGATGCCAGCAAAGCGATTGAAGAGCGAGGAGGTTATGCCCTGATGCCTGAATGGGAAACTCAACCTGCTAATCACTACTTACCTCGCTCGATTATGGAAACGATTGACGCGGCAAGGAATGACAAATAATGCGCCCACAATTTTCAATTATCTTTTTTACGACTCTTGCTGGAATGGCACAAGGCTTACTCTTTTTCATTGCGCTTTTGAATATTGAAGCTCCTATCTTATCTGCACCGTTTCTCTTAATGTTAGCGTTGCCGGTTAGCTTCATCTTGCTTTCCTTAGGCTTAGTAGCTTCATTTTTTCATTTAGGACATCCGGAGCGTGCTTGGCGTGCTGCAATGATGTGGCGCACCTCTTGGCTTTCTAGAGAAGTGATCGCTTTACCGGCGGTCATGCTGATGACAGCAATGACTTTCTTTTTTGTAGCCACTGGAATAGTGCCAACGTGGATCTGGGCAATACTGCTGATCAGCTTACTAGCCCTATGGATCTGCACTGCCAAAATTTACCAATGTATTCGTTTTATTCAAGAATGGTCACATCCCTCCACTCTTAGCAACTTCATCCTGCTAGGCTTGACCTCAGGTGGTTTGCTATTGGAATTTCTTCTCATGCTTTGGAATGATCCAGGCGCTCCTTTCGGAGTTAGCCTTATCTCAGGCCTCAACTTTATATTGCTCTTTCTTGCCCTCAACCTCAAATTATGGATTTGGCGTCGCAATCAAAAGTTAAAACCTAAATCTAATCTGGCTTCTGCTACCGGCATTAAAGGCAACAACATTCGACAAACCTCTATGGGATTCATGGGGGGCAGTTTTAATACGCGTGAATTTTTCCATCACCAAACTGATCGGGTCATTAGTAATATACGAAAAATCATTTTATTGATGACTTATATAGGACCGATGATCTTGCTAGCCTTTTCTATGAATTCGCCGAACATTATTCAAATAGCCCTAGCCTTGTTGATGCATTACATAGGCCTACTAGCAGAAAGATGGATGTTCTTTGCGGAAGCAAACCACCCTCAGAATTTGTACTATCAGAGAGTGTCCTAAAGATCGTCTAAGAGCATTAGAGCATCTCAAAACTCTTCAAGCTTATGCTAATGCATCAGCTTTACGTGGATCTGTTAACAGAAAAGAAGATCTTAAGCTTAAGCGAGAAAAGTAAAGCTCTAAATTGGGATAATCAGTACGCCATGTGATTTCAGGTAGGCGAAATTCTAACCAATCTAATGCACATCCTACGGCGATATCTGCGATCGTGAAGGTATTTGAATAGCAATACTCTGAAGCCCCTATTGATTCAGACAAATACTGCAAAGATGCTTGTACCTTACTTATCTGCCTCTCAATCCACTTCTCGCTTTGCTCTTCTAAGAGTCTAGATATTTTTTCGCGGCGAGCCAAAATAGCAGCATCTAAAAGCCCGTCAGCCAAAGCCTCAAAAGTCCTTACACGCGCTTTATCTAGGCTTAATTGAGGAAGCAATAGATTGGTGCTACTCACACCATCAATATAGCTAGCAATAACAGATGAATCGAATATAGGATGCCCATCAGGCGGGACTAGACAAGGTATTTTTCCTAGTGGATTCATTTCATACAGCTTGGTATTCACATCCCAGCCATCTTCAAGAAGCAAGGTGTAAGGAATCTCTTTCTCAATCAAGCAAATTCTTACTTTTCTTGAAAAAGGACTCGTAAGTGAACCAAGTAATTGCATTTTGATGAGTCTACCCTCCGCCTAAATTATTAAAGTAACGATATTTACGGGAATGGATATAGCGAATACGCATATCTACAGGCTTCCCCTTATAGGCGTAGGCAACTCTTTTGACACATAAGATAGGTAGATCAATTTTTAGCTTTAGTAGTTTTGATATGTAGTTATTACCAGGAATTGCTTCTATTGTTTCACTAATATTTAAAACGGTGATGCCGTATACCCGCTGAAATAAGCCATAAAGTGTTTCATTTCTATCTGAAAAAAAACTTTCATTCAAATTAGGAAACATTTTCTCAGATAAATAAATTTCATCGACTATAGCTGGCTGAAACCTAAAGCTCAACAGGGTTTTTACTTTATAAACTTTCTCATTGGACTTAATTGCTAATTTTTTTGCAATCAATGGTGTTGCCCGTATTTTTTCAAAGGAAAGGAGTTTTGAATGAGGCAGTTCACGTACTCCCCCAGAGCTCTCAATCCTAAAAAATACGTTGAGCATGTAATCTGGAGTATGGCTAACAACAAATGTACCCCTGCCCTGCTCTCTTACCAAAATATTTTCAGCAACCAATTCATTGATTGCCCGCCGAATTGTTCCAATACTCACCTGATAGCGAGCAGCCAAGATGGGTTCACTTGGTATAGCTTGATTGTGGCGCCATTTATTTTGACGTAGCAATTCTGTTATGGAGTACTTAACCCTCTTGTATGCAAACTCAGATGTTTTCATCTATTACCTATTACTAAGTTAAAAGTAAATATTCATATATATGACTTATTGTCCAATTGTAACCCCGGCACTAAGGCATGATCAGAAAATAACTCAATAAAAACAAATGCTTAGACTTTTTCAGTTCTGAATTAGGAGGAAAGCGCTAATTGTCAAGCTAGTTCAAAGTAGCTAAGATAAATTGGAATGAAATCCCTCGAATCCATCACTCTCTATCGGCTTGAGCTACCCTTAAAGGTGCCCTATAAACTTGCTTTTGGCCCCGTAACCCATTTCGATACATTGATCGCGAGTGTTACAGATGCCGACGGAAATCAAGGATTGGGTGAAGCAACTATTCTGACTGGTTACACGCCTGAGACTATCGAGGGCAGCTGGGATTTAATTCAGGCACTTGCAAAAGAATTGGTAATGCAATCCGATGAGTCAAATCAACAACTTCTAAATCAATATTTAGCGAGCGATCCTTTTACAGTCACTGCTCTTGCTTCTGCAATCGAGTTTGCAAAGCAAAGGGGTTCATTTGGCACTCAATCCTCTGCATCCGTACCTATACTTGGGGTAGTTAATTCTGAAAATCTCGAGGACCTTGAGCTTGAAATTGAGCGTCTGATATCCAGTGGATTTAAAACCCTCAAGGTTAAAGTCGGATTTGATGTAGAGAAAGATAGCTTGAAAGTGAAGAATGTTCAAAGAGTCCTGAAAGAGCGGGCAAAGATTCGGCTCGATGGCAACCAAGGCTACTCGAGATCTGAGGCGATCCGCTTTATTGAGCTACTTGATCCAGCCGGAATAGAGTTATTTGAACAGCCTTGTCATGCGGATGATTGGGATTCGGCATTGGCAATTTCAAAAATCGCTAATGTCCCAATGATGCTCGATGAGTCAATCTATGGACTTGAAGATATTCAAAGAGCTGCAGATTTGAAGATAGCCACCTATATTAAGGTGAAGCTAATGAAATTTGGCTCTTATCAAAACCTAAGTAATGCTCTTTCCCTGATATCCAGTCTTGGAATGAAGCCTGTTCTTGGGAATGGTGTTGCAGGGGAGATTGGATGCTGGATGGAAGCGCTGGCTGCAAAAACACATATTACTAATGCTGGTGAAATGAATGGCTTTCTGAAGCCAGTTTCTTCTGTTCTACAAAATCCCCTCCAATTCAAAGATGGCTGCATATTACTTGAACCCTCCTACATACCGAATGTTGATTTAAATTTGATAAATCAGTACCAAATTTCAACTAAGCAGTACTACTGATCGAGGAAAAAATGCGAGCAATCCAAATTGATGAATTCGGTGGGCCCGATAAATTACTAGAAAAAGATATTCCTATACCAAGCCCAGAGGAAAATGAGGTAGTAGTCAAAATAGAGTACTCCGGAATTAATTATATGGATGTGTATATGCGCAATGGCTCATATGCAAAATCTCATACCTATCAAACGCCCCTGCCTATGACTGTTGGTATGGAGGGTTCTGGGACGATTCATGCGCTTGGTAAAAATGTTGAGGGATTCAAATTAGGAGAGCGTGTCGCTTATTGCCTCTCCAGAGGAAGCTATGCAGAATATGCCGCAGTACCCGCATGGAGAATTGTCAAAATTCCCCAATCCGTTGATAGCAGTGATGCAGCAGCACTAATGCTTCAAGGCTTAACGGCGCATTATCTAACTAATTCAGCATATGCTCTAAAAAATAATGACTCCTGCTTGATTCATGCAGGCGCTGGTGGAGTAGGTCAGCTTGCAATACAACTAGCTAAGCTTAAAGGTGCCACCGTAATAACTACTGTTGGCAGTGAAGAAAAGGCAGAAATTGCTAAAAAACTAGGGGCTGATCACACCATCCTATATCGTGAATTAGATTTTCAGAAAGAGGTAATGAGAATTACTGAAAATCAGGGTGTCAATGTCGTGTTTGATTCTGTTGGAAAAGATACGATCGATAGAAGCATTCGATGCCTCCAAAAAAGAGGTTTATGTGTCATGTTTGGAGCAAGTTCCGGTCAAGTAGCAGGTATTGCACCCCTAGCTTTAGCTGAAGCAGGCTCCATTTACTTTACGCGCCCACATTTGGCAGACTACATTCCAAATGCTGAAGTTATCAATCAAAGAATGGGTGAAATTTTTTCTTTGATCTCAAGCGGCAAGTTGCGCGTCTCTATTCATGACGAATATCAGCTATCCGAAATTCAAAAAGTCCATGAATTACTTGAATCTCGAGCAACTTTAGGAAAATTTCTTTTGAAAATAGCATAAAAGCCAAGGAGCCCCATGATGAATAATTTTAGAAAAAGTATTTATATCTTTGTATTACCCCTCATTTCACTATTACCTATAAATCCTGCACATGCTCAAGAAGTATATCCAGCAGGCCCAATCGAGTTAATTGTTCCTTGGGGACCGGGGGGCGGAGCAGACATCATGGGGAGAATGGCCGCAAGATGGCTTGAAAGCGATTTAAAAACTAACATTACTGTTCAAAATGTTCCAGGGGCAACCGGTAGTATTGGCATCAATAAAATGATTCAGAATGGAGCGAAAGGCTACTCAATTGGCGTCCTGACTGGCGACACTCTTTCTTTAGATGCTTTTCCAAAATCCACCTTTAATTACAGTGAAGTGACGCCTTTGGCGGTGATGATTCGACAGCCTTCAGGTCTCTTCGCAAACTATGACAGCCCTTTCAAAACCTGGGATGATTTAGTTGCTGCTGCAAAACTAAAGCCAAATTCAGTCAATGTTGCCATTACAGGACCTAATAGCCCTGACGAATCTACTGTAAATTATTTAGTTTCAAAGGGCGTAAGTTTGGTTAGCATTCCTTATCCAAAACCTTCAGAACGTTATGTAGCAGTGCTCGGCAATCAAGTGGAACTTTTATATGAACAAGCGGGCGATATCAGGAGCCAGTTAGAGGCTAAAAAATTACGTCCTTTGATATTTTTTGCATCAAAAAGACTTCCCCCTCCATTTGCTGATATACCCGTATCGAGCGAGTATGGGTACGAGATTTTATTACCTCAAACACGTTCGATTGTTGCAAAAAAAGGTGTTGACCCTAAGAAGTTACTAGTGCTTGCAAATTCACTAAATAAACTATCTACGACTCCTGAATTTACTAATTACTTAAAAGAGCAATATGCCCTGCCAGATAGCTATATCCCAATGGCTGAAGCAAATACTTTTCTTGAGAATGAACTAGCGATCTTTAAAAAACTAACAGCTAAATCAGGAAAATAGAAATGGCGCAGAAAACGATTGTTACTGGAGTCATAGGATCAGATACCCACATTGTTGGAAATCGTATTATTTCTATGGCTTTAGAGAAGGCTGGATATAAAGTGGTCTCACTAGGTGCATTGACACCTGCTGAAGACTTTGTAAAAGCCGCCATTGAAACTAAAGCAGATGCTATTTTAGTTTCATCGTTATACGGTCAAGGCGAATTAGACTGTCGTGGCTTTAGAGATTTATGTACTGAAGCTGGCCTAGATGATATTTTGCTGTATGTGGGCGGCAATCTTGTTGTTGGCAAGCGATCTTGGGATGAAGTCAATACCATTTTCTTGAACATGGGCTTTGATCGAGCTGCTCCTCCAGGAACGAGATTAGAAGATATTCTTTCTTGGCTGGAGCAGGACCTAGGCAAGCAGTAACCAAAAAAGATGTTAATCCCATGAGCGAGTTCGCCCTTTTGATAGACTTTGGTAGCACCTATACCAAATTAAGAGCCATTAATTTAAATGAGGCAAAAATTCTTGGTTCTAGTCAAGGGCCTTCTACTGTCACGACAGATATAAATGTAGGCATGGAACAGGCTCTGCATAACTTAAAAAATAATCTTGGCAGCCTTCCTCGATTTAAATATCGCCTTGCTTCTAGTAGTGCAGCTGGCGGTCTAAAAATGGTTACGATCGGATTAGTTAAAGAACTTACCGTTGAGGCAGCCAAACGTGCTGCACTTGGCGCAGGAGCAAAATTGGTTGGTATTTTTGCTAACAGACTTAACTCTTTCGATCTCAAGCAAATCATTGACTTACACCCTGACATCATCTTGCTTGCTGGAGGGACAGATGGTGGTGATTCTCAGGTTGTGATTCATAATGCAAAAAAGCTAGGAGAAAGTTCCTTAGATTGCCCGTTTATATATGCTGGCAACCGATCTGCAGTAGATGAAATCACTCATGCATTTGCGCATAAAAATCTCGTCATTACAGAAAATGTGATGCCAGAATTTAATGTTCTGAATATTGAGCCTGCAAGAGCGGCTATCAGAGATATCTTTATCAATCGCATCATTCATGCAAAAGGTATCGATAAGGCAAAAGGTCAATTTGATCATCTTCTCATGCCTACCCCATCAGCTGTTATGGAGGGCGCACGTCTCATAGCGGATGGTTATGATGATAAAACTGGCTTAGGAGAGTTGCTCGTCATTGATCCAGGTGGTGCTACCACAGATGTGCACTCGATTGCGAGCGGGAACCCATCTGTTCAAGGAGTTATTCAGCGTGGATTACCTGAGACTCGCGTTAAAAGAACTGTGGAAGGTGACTTAGGAATGCGTCATAACGCAGTTACTATTCTTGAGACTATTGGTGTAAATGAGCTAGTTAGCCTTAGCAATATTCATGGTGAGAGGATTATAGAAATGATCACCTACCTATCAAAAAATCCCGACTCTGTCCCTCAAAGTTCAGAAGAGATCGCTTTGGATAATGCGCTTGCTAGTACTGCATTAAAAATTGCTATGAAAAGACATTGTGGTTCAGTTGAGGTTGTTTATACCGCTACCGGTCCAGTGACAGCACAAGATGGCAAAGACCTCACTCAAATTAAAACGCTCATTGGAACTGGTGGGGTTATCGCTCATAGCGAGGATCCTATCTCTCTCCTTAAATGCACTCTCTCATCTTTGGATGAGCCCAACTCCCTGAGACCAGCATCGCCTCAAATTTTGATTGACAGGGACTATATCCTCTTCGCATGTGGTCTTTTAAGTCAAGTTGACCCAAAGGCTGCATTCAACCTAGCAATAGAGCATCTTACTAACGGTAAATAAAGAAAAAATATTATGAGCAATACAACATCCATATCTGAAAAAAGAATTGATGAATCTGAATTTCTGGAAATGCGTAAAGCCAATCTATTGAGATGGCCAACGGGATCGGGCGTTGATTTTGAGCGTGCTTTGGAACGGCAAAAGTCACTACCTGATCACAAAAGACTAGATCTTGTGATGAGAAAAGCAGTTGCACAAGGAAGATGTCTCGTCCAACCTCGAGGTGGATTTGGTACCTTTAAAGATCAAAAAGAATTGATGCAAATCATCGATAAAGAAGGATTAGCAGATATCGTCCCAACCACAACGGATAGTTACACTCGAAATGAACAATTTGCATTAGCCCAAAAAGGCGTTGATGAATCAGAAAAATTAGGGCGCTCACTATTAAATGGCTACCCAATAGTGAATTATGGTGTTGCAAAAGCGAGTGAACTCATTGATTCAATCGACAAGCCTGCAATTATGTTAACTGGTACAACGATGCCTAAGTTAACTGGCGAGATTGGTTTTGCAGCTGGATATACGGGCTATTTAGGCTCTGGTATTGCCTACACCACGTCTTATATTAAAGAGATGTCTATCGAGGATGGTATCAAGAACTATCAATACCTAGATAGACTATCTGCAATGTACCTTGATCATGGCGTAGAGCTACATCGTCGTCAACCAGGCTTTCTGACTGGCACCAATATACCGCCTTCAATTGCAATCATTATTGCAATACTAGATTTACTGCTTGCTGCAGCTCAAGGCGTAAAGAATTATGGACTAGAGATGGGTGAAACATTGCATCTCATACAAGATGCAGCAGCAGTAAAGGCTTGTAAAGATTTATGTCAAGAATATCTTGCTGTAAAAGGCTACCAAGATGTCTTTACTCCAATCACGTTATTGCATTGGATGGGAGCCTGGCCACAAGATGAAGCTCAAGCTGCATCTTTAGTGAGTTACGGCGGTACACTCGCGGCAATTTCTGGGGCAAGTTCAGTAACTACCAAAACACTACATGAGGCCTTTGGTATACCAACCCCAAAAATTAATGCTGATGGCTTAAGAATGACCAGAATGGCCATCTATCTCGCTAGAAATATTAAATTAGATTCCATGCCTGAGTTTCAAAATGAAGTGGATATGATTAAGAAAGAAGTACGTCCAATCGTAAACAAGGTATTGGAAATGGGTGATGGTGATGTCGCTCTTGGAACAGTGAGGGCATTTGAGGCGGGCGTCTTAGACATTCCCTGGTCTCCAAATAAATGGGTAAAGAGCAAAGTCATGCCGGCTAGGGATATTGATGGCTGCCTTCGAATATTAGATCCAGGCAATATGCCCTTCCCTAAAGAAGTATTAGAGTTTCATGAGGAGAAACTAAGACTTCGCGCTGAAAAAGAAAAACAGCCCTATGATCTTAATTTAGCAGTATCTAGCGTCTATGAAATGTCTGAGCCTATGCAAACTTTATTAAGTGATAAGTGGTAGCTATAGAACTTCAACAGTCTTCTGAATTGGGTCTATACGAAGACGTGACCCACTTTTAATCGCTTGCGTGATATCACAGTCAAAGCCGCTCAGCATCGGTATATCTGCATGTGCAGCACCTTGGGCCAAAATAGGATTTACAGCATTAAAAATAATCGCTAATGGACAAATATTTCTAGACTTCATTTCATATAACATCCATGCACTTGCTACGCCACCCTTGGCGGCATCTAAAACCAGAATCTTATCTTTATAAGACTCGCCAAATAGCTTGTGTGCCGGCCTAGAAAAAACCCCTTTTAATCTATCTAAGTCATAACGGGCAGAAAAACCATCTGAGGCACTTAAACATTCGCCCTCAATACTATGGCCTTGTGCATGATTAGCTTTATATATTTTTCCACTCATTTCAATCTCCCCGAAACTGCAGCATCAACGCAATCTTCCATAGAAGCGAGCATTGGGGTATAGCCATAACCACCCAAGATATTGACTATCTTCGCACTATTAGTTGCCAAAACCTTCCAGCCATTCGCCTCAGCAATCTCTCTTGCATAGGATTGATAAAAACACATTCCTGAAAATACTGTTCCTCCAGCATTCTCGATCATTGCTGTATAACCCATACGATCTGCATCAGGCTTTACTTGCGGACTTGTCATCGCTAATAACGGCTTGATGAATTTCTTACCGTTACATAGCTCTGCGATACTTTTCATCTCCATCAAACTTAATTGAGGCGCTGAAAAGACCACAACATCGACTTCCTCTGCAATACGATATGAGTTTTGCAAGCCCATAACTTCATCTTTGGTAATCACTACCTCTGGAAGATGGAGGTACTCTAAATCTCGAGCATGCAAAGCTTCAGGCGTAACACCCAGCACATGAAATAAAGCCGTAGATCCGAAGCTTGCCATTGCGGCACCAAAGTGTTTCATCGCATCAGAGCCTGGATGACCCTCGATACCTTCAAGCACTGGTACGGACCAATAATTTCCAGATTTTTTTCCAATCACACCACCTAATGCACCCCACTCATTTAATGTCTTAGGAGTCCAAAGAGTTTTAAACCGATGGGTTGGCTTGCGATGCTCATCTAGATGGTAACCATAACGTGGCGTTCTTCCAGTAAGCCCTGAGGCAAGTGCTGAGGGTCCGCCCTCAAAGTTTGATCTCGCTCCACATACACTATTTGAATAGATCACAACACCAGTGTCGCCAAAAGCTAAGTGCTCACCAAAAACAGGCGCCATGATGGTTTGATAATTAATACAGGTATCAGTCATTGAGACACCCATTTTAACAAATGCGTTTATTGCGCGTCTTTCTAGCTCAACCATTTTTTCAGTTTGGCCGAGTTGTTTGGCTTTTGTAAAATCGGTACCTCTTGGATCCGTGATGGTAGGGATGCGTACTTGCCGATCCTCAAACGTATTTTGAGCCAAGCTTTCCAGCCACTCTACTCCTGACTCACCAAGACTTTCTGTATCAGCCATGATATGGGCTTGGGATACAGGCACCAAATCAGCAGCAGCAAAGAACTCACCCACTTTAATTTGATGTTGGATAGCAATTTGTCTTACTAGACCAAACTCACCAGCAAGCATTGCCTTTTCTTCTGCATTTAACTTCATGTAGTCATCTCCATCAATTAATCAACAGTGGCACCAGAATCTCGCACCACTCTAGCCCATTTAGCTATTTCACTAGTCTGAAAATTTGCCAAGCTTTCCTTAAAGTCCGTATTAGGCTGCACACCTAAATTTCCAAGACGCTCTTTAAATGCTGCCGATTTCGCTACCTTCTCTGTATCGGACCTAAGTTTTTTCGTAATACCTTCTGGTAATTTAGCAGGCCCAAATAATGCCCACCAAGCAGTAGATTCAAATTGTGGATAACCTAATTCAGCAACCGTAGGGACGTTTGGTAGTAATGGTGAGCGCGTCTTGCTGGTAATTGCTAAAGCCCTTAATTTTCCAGATGTAATGTGCGGGAGTACTGATTGAATTGGATCAAAAACGAGTGGAATTTGTCCGCCAATGAGATCAGTCACTGCTGGGGCACTTCCCTTATAAGGTATATGTTTTAACTTGATCTGAGCTGTTGACTCAAATAATGCGCCCGTAAGATGCCCCGGCGCTCCATTACCAGCAGTACCAAAAGCAATCGTATCTGGTTTTGATTTTGCCTCTGATACTAATTCAGCCAATGTCTTAATCTTGTCATTAGAATTAACAACAATCAATACAGGTGCACTTGCCACTAATGCGATCGGCGTAAAGTCCTTAGTCATGTCATAGGGTAGCTGCTTGTACAAACTTCCATTAATAGCGTTAGTACCTACCGTCCCCATCAGCAGCGTATAACCATCTGGCGCCGACTTGGCCACTATATCTGCCCCAATAGAACCGCCCGCTCCACCTTTATTCTCAATCACTACTTGCTCTTTGAGACTTTCTCCAAGCAATAAGGCTAGTGGCCTTGCAACAATATCAGTAGGCCCTCCTGGCGGAAAAGGCACAATTAATCTGATGGGTTTGATTGGGTAAGATTGTGCTAGAGCAAGACTAGAGATCAAAAGAAAACTTAAGATCGCTAAAAGAGATTTACCAATGATATTTGCAAAACGATTCATCTCAATCTGCTCCTGGTAAGGACGGTCCTTATTACTATCATTGAAGAGAAGAAAAAGTCCAGATTAACTGGACCTCTTCTTTTTTAATGCTGACTCGTCTTAAACGTAATCCTTGTACTTATCTAAGAGACGCACTGGCTTAGAAAGCGCATCGCGACGGAAGGGATCACCTAGTTCACGAGTACACATAATTTCAATAACACAGGTTTTACCTTCTTTCATTTGCATCTCAACTGCCTTCTTAAGTGCAGGACCAACTTGATCAAGCTCATCAACCACGATTCCTTCAGCACCCATCGATTTGGCAATTTCTGCAAAACTTGGGCTATCTAATTCACCAGCAACAAAGCGGCGGTTATAGAAGTCCACCTGATTCTTTTTCTCCGCGCCCCATTGACGATTGTGGAATACCACTGCTGTCACAGGAATCTCATGGCGAACTGCAGTCAGAATCTCCACCATACTCATTGCCCATGCACCATCACCAGCATAAGCAATAGCAGGACGATTCGGGGCAGCCACTTTCGCACCAATAATGGTTGGTAATGCATACCCGCAATTACCAAAACTCATTGGGGCAAAGAAACTCCGTGGCTTTTCAAAACGCAGGTAACTATTTGCTACAGAATTAATATTACCAATATCAGTAGATACCATCACATCAGCTGGCATCGCCTTTTCAAGCTCGCGGAGTACTTGGCGAGGATGTAGGTAATGACCTCCCGTTGGAGTCTTTTCTTTTTTCTGCTCTTCAATCATGTCAAGACTGAACGGGTCACGTTCATGAGTCCATTCGTCTAACTCTTTTTCCCATGCAGCCTTTTCTGCAGCAATGGTTTTAGCGCGCTCGGCTTTAGTAGCATCACTCACTAGGGTCTTACCAGCCAAGCGCTTAGTCAGAGCAACTGCTGCCTCTTTTGCATCTCCGCAGATACCTACTGAAATTTTCTTAACCAAACCCAACATCTTGTTATCGGCATCAATCTGAATAATCTTGGCATTCTTTGGCCAATAATCCATACCATGTTGTGGCAAAGTGCCGAAAGGTCCAAGGCGTGAGCCTAATGCAACTACTACGTCAGCCTGTGAAATTAGCTTCATGGCAGCCTTTGAGCCTTGATAGCCTAAAGGACCACACCATAAAGGATGACTTGCAGGGAAGGAATCGTTATGCAGATAGCTATTGACTACTGGAGCACCCAAGCGCTCAGCAAAGGCCTTACATTCTTCTACGCCGTCAGCCATCACTACTCCACCACCAGAAATAATGACTGGGAATTTTGCATTCGCTAATAACTCTGCAGCTTCGTCTAAGCTCTTCTCGCCACCAGGACCACGATCAAGAAGATGAGGCTGTGGGATTTCTACTTCAATCTCACCATAAAAATAATCGCGAGGAATATTAAGTTGGGTTGGGCCCATTTCAGACATGGCACGATCAAAACAGCGGCCAGTATATTCAGCCATTCGTTTGGGATTGTTCACGTGCCCTTGGTATTTGGTGAACTCTTCAAACATTGGTAATTGATTGGCTTCCTGAAAGCCGCCTAAACCCATTCCCATAGTTCCTGTCTCTGGAGTAACAATCACTACTGGACTATGTGCCCAATAAGCAGCCGCAATTGCTGTGACGCAGTTACTAATACCAGGCCCATTTTGACCAATCACTACACCGTGGCGACCACTCACTCTTGCATAACCGTCTGCCATGTGTGCTCCACCCTGCTCATGCACAACTGGTATTAAACGAATGCCAGCAGGAGCAAAAATATCCATTGCATCCATAAAGGCAGAGCCCATGATTCCAAAAATATCCGTCACCTTATTGGCAGCCATTGTTTCGACAAAAGCTTCTGAGGGGGTCATTTTTTGTGGTCCAGCGGATAAATTAGTGCCTGACTTAGACATACAGCTCTCCTAGATATTCAATTAAATGGAACATTTTGTTCTACAATGAGTATATTAATCATGTATTTTCCATCATGTCAAGCATATAAACCCCAATATGGAATATATTTGACAACGCATTAAGACTATTTAAGGATGCCCTATGGCTGCAAGCTCGCAATCCATCGATTTATTGGACTTTCAACCAGATATGGTGGTTTCGCTTCATTCTGCCTTCCCAGAGTGCAAAGGCTTTGCCGATTTCCAAATTCCTGCATTTAGCCAAAAATCTGACTTAGTTCCGCCAGTCGACCCAAGCTATCAACTCAATCCTCAAGCAAGTGTGGCAATACTGGCTGGTTTTGCTTATAACCGCAGAGTGCTGATTCAGGGTTTACATGGCACTGGTAAATCTACTCATTTAGAACAAGTTGCTGCTCGCTTAAATTGGCCCTGCTTACGCATCAATCTAGACGGACAAATTACCCGCATGGATCTCATCGGGAAAGAAATTATTACTCTTGAAGATGGCAAGCAAATCACCCGGTTTCAGGAGGGTCTCATTCCATGGAGCCTGCAGAGATCGATTGCGCTGATACTAGATGAGTATGATGCCGGTCAAGCTGATGTCATGTTTGTCATTCAACGCATGCTTGAGCGCGAAGGACGTCTTACCCTACTTGATCAAAATAGAGTGATCGAGCCAAATTCAGCATTTCGAATTTTCGCAACGAGCAATACCGTTGGTTTAGGCAATTGGAATGGACTGTATCAAGGAACTCAGTTACTCAATCATGGCCAAATGGATCGTTGGGACATTGTTGCTGCCCTCAATTATCTAGAGCCAGTAGAGGAAGAAAAAATATTACTAGCCAAGGTTCCAGAGCTCTCTGCAGATACTGCAAAGCAAATGATTGCACTTGCTAACCTTACAAGAAAAGGATTTGAGGCTGGCGACATCTCTACCCTAATGTCTACTAGAACCCTGATTACCTGGGGGGAGAACTGGCGCATCTTCAAGGACTTACAGCTTGGTTTCACTTTAGCGTTTTTAAACAAGTGCGAATCAGAAGAAAAACCTTTGGTTGCGGAATACTATCAGCGCTGCTTTGCTACCGAGCTAGTTGTCAATAAAAACTAGCACTCCTTTACTGATAAATCTTGCAAACCGAATCACATGATGAAGTAGAGTTGCAAAACCGATATGGGGCTATCGTTCGCTCCCTATCTGGGGATACCCATCTTCAAATTCGGGATTGGCAACTATTTCATAAAAACCTTGCGCTTAATGCCTTATCTCCACATCTCAACTTAGATTATTTACAGGCTTCCTGGGCTGATCCACGAGGAGTATTAGACGGTATTGCCATGCGTCTTCGTTATTCAGACTATGAGCTTCATCTTTCAAAATCCCCAGACGGATTGATTGAGTCATTGATATTCGAAGTTCTCGAGCAGATCCGCGTAGAAAGTATCTGCCCAGCTGGGTTAAAGGGCAGTAAACAGAATGTCGAAAATCAATTTATAGCTTGGCTGCAAGAATTTATGGCCAATGGCGGGGTAGAAGGCAGTATCGGCCTTTTACTACTCTCTATTTTTTCTACAGTTTGGGTCAAGCTAAACCAGCGCCCTATTCCAGAATTGATGCAGGATGTAGTAGAAGCAACTCGTGCAGGACTCGCAGCAGGGCTTGGACCTTATTTAGTCAAACTCAAAGAAAGTCAATTTGACCAAACTAGCTATGCAAAGACTGCGCTTGAAATTACTCGGCTAGTTGGTAGTTTGATTGATGAGGAATACCAAAATGTTCTTAGTATTCGTACAAGACAAAAAAATATTAGTAATACATTCTTAAAAATAGAATGGGTTCAGCCCCCTAGCCCAAGTACGCCCTCTGAAAAACAGCTGCAATCTTCTGCGCAAGACTCTAAAAAAGCTTTAGAGCAATCATTAGGACAATACAAAGTATTTAATACTACATACGATATTGAGATTTAGGTCAAAAAGAGTATTCGACCGGCCCAACTTGCCATCTACCAACAAGAATTAAGTGAAGAAATCGCAAAGCTCAATATACCTTGGGGCAAGTTAACAAAGTCTTATCAGCATATCTTCAATACCAAAACATTGAAAAGATGGGAGACTACCCAGACCGAGGGGTTGTTAGATCGACGCTATCTCACTCGTATTGCAACCGCCCCGCTTAATCCCATTCTTTATAAGCATCCCGCTAAAAAGATAGAGGCTAAAGGAAGCGTTACGCTTTTAATCGACTGCTCTGGGTCCATGAAGGACCAAAGACTGAAGATAGCTACATGCGTAGATTCTCTAGTGAGGATATTAGAGCAAGCCCATATTCAAACTGAAGTCCTCGGCTATAGTACGAGCACTTGGCAAGGTGGTCGACCTTTCAAGGAATGGCGCAGAGGAGGACAAATACCTCATCCAGGAAGATTAAATGAACGTGCTCATTGGATCTTCAAAGACTTTCAAACTCACTGGCGTAAGGCAAGGTCCGGTATAGCCGCACTCCTGAGACCAGAAATCTATGCTGAGAGTATTGATGGGGAGGCAGTGTTGTGGGCAGCTCAACGCTTACAAAATGAAAGTGGTAATCAATCCACCCAAAGAAAACTCATTCTATTTTCCGACGGCTGCCCTATGGATCGAGCGACTATTGAAGCAAATGGCGAGCATTTTCTTAAAAACCATCTTTTGCAGGCAATTGAATGGTGCGAGCAACAAAAGAATTTTGAGTTATGGGGATGCGGAATTGGAGAAGAATTAAGAGCTTGCTTTCCACATCGCTTAAGCTGGGATCAAGAAAGTGAAAACCCAAGTGAATCCCTGATTAACTGGGCCAAAGAACTAAAACCTGCAATCAGTTAAGTAACCAACTCATTGAAGTACTCATGGTGAGTAGTATTCAGTGTAGAAACGCGCCACTCAATAGGTTCATCTTGTATATCTAGTGCAACCCTACGAATATGTAGTACTGGTGAGTCTGGTTTTAACTTTAACCAAGCTGACATTTGCCTACCTGCTAATCCAGCCCGCAATCTTTCATGCGTTTTTACCACTGACTGTCCATAATGCATTTGATATAACTGGTATATGCTGCCTTCCCGTTTATCAAAGTCATTACGAGTTAAGTTTTTGAATCTTTTTTTGTCTAAGGCGATGTGATCAATCATCACACACTCATCCTGTAAATATAAGCGAGTAACAATCCGCCAAACGGGAGCCCCTTCCTTAATACCCAACTTAAGAGACTCTTCTTTGCTTGCTTGTGCCGCTCCAAAAGAGGCGGTCTCTACTCGAGGATAGGTTTTTTTATCAGCATCCCAGCGAGCCACATGGAAAAAATAATAAAGTAGTCGCTTCGCATCATGTTCTGCAACATAGGTCCCCCTGCCTTGACGGCGGACAACAATTCCCTCTGCAACTAATTCATCTACCGCCTTGCGCAGGGTTCCTATAGACACATCCAACTCTTTGGCTAAATCCTTTTCAGCAGGTAATGCCTGCCCCATCGGATAACGCCCCCTGACCAAATCTTCAGTGATCTTTTGCTTCACCTCTTGATAGGCGGTCAGGGACTTCATGACTTAAAACTTAAGCAGACTCGTACAAACGGGTCATCACAAACTCACGGTGACCCAAAATCTCCGCTGCTGTTAATTCACCATTTGCAGTTCTCAGTAAGGCATCGAGAAGCTTCTCCCCTGCAGTATCCAAGTTTTCTTCACGGCGCAAAATACCAGAAACATCTACATCGATATGCTCTGACATAGTCCGGACTGTTTTAGGATTGGCACATAGCTTAATCACGGGCAGAATTGGATTACCGATGACATTACCTTGTCCTGTTGGGAAGAAGTGAGCTGCAAAACCAGCGGCTGCACAAAGCGTAACCATTTCAGCAGCAGCTGAAGAGGAGTCCATAAAGTGCAAGCCTGGAATAGTTGGTGTCTCAGCCTTATCTAGCACGCCATCTACAACGCATTTCTTACCAATCTTCTGAATATTACCAAGAGCCTTTTCCTCGATCGTAGTCAAGCCACCAGCAATATTCCCTTTGGTAGGCTGAGAATCAGATAAGTCACTAGTCTTATTCTTTTCAATAACGTCTTGATAACGATCAAACATTTCACGGAATTTTTTCTTGACCTCTGGTGTACGGCAACGTGCCTCAACCAAATGCTCTCCGCCAGTTAACTCGGTTGTTTCACCAAAGACTAATGTAGAGCCAATCTCGTAAAGCTTATCAAATGCATTACCAACCGTTGGGTTCGATGCACAACCAGAAGTAGTGTCAGACTCACCACACTTAGTTGAAACCCATAGTTCAGATAGAGGAGCAGAAACACGTTGCTGTCTAGAGGCGTGCTTCATCATGGAGTAAGCAGCCTTACTTGCGCTGGCAATAGTTGCTGTATCGCCATTACCTTCAATCCAGAAACCCTCTACTGGCTTACCAGAGGCCTTAATTCCATCAACCACAATCTTTGTCCACTGTGGTTCGATACCAATTACTACTACTCCTGCGACGTTTGGATTGCAACCAGCACCAATCAAGGTTCTAAAGTGTAGCTCTAAGTCAGCACCAAACTGAAGGCGGCCATAGGGATGTGGAATGGCAATCGTACCTTTAATATTATTGGCAACCGCTTCACAAGCAGCATTGGATAAATCGTCTAAGGGCAAAATCACAACATGGTTACGAATACCCATACGACCATTTTCACGGCGGTAGCCCATAAAAGTTGCTTCTTTTAAATTAATCATTTTCTATCTCTCTTAATATCGTAATAAAGACTCGTGTCGGTTACCAACGCTTCGTTTTCACATTCTGAACATGGGTATGCTCACCTTTTTTAATAGGGGCAACTACCTTACCGATATCAACACCGTACTTAATAATGGTGTCGCCAGTTTTCATATCTTGCAAAGCAATCTTGTGACCAATAGGAATATCACTCTCAGATTTGATATTGACAGTACTATCACCGTCCATTACCCATCCTATTAAATCAGTACCAGCCTTCACGCCTTCTACCACGACAACGCCAACGACATCTCCTGGCTCATGCACGACAAAATGAATCATTTCTTTCTCCTTATGAATCTTGTTTAAATACTATCCATTCCATGACTGACGAATGCCAGCCTGAATTTCTTCTACGACAACATCAGAAACGTTTACACCCTCCTTAAATCCTGCAGCTCTTTGCTTAAAGCGTCGCTGTCCTGGTAAGCGAGTCCCTTTATCAGCTGCTAAAGCTTTTAGAAAGGCTTGCATTTTGTTTGCAAAAACCTGACTTCCGGCAAGACCGGGATCGATAGTGAACAACAGCTGGCCAATGCGTGGGCGATTGCCCTTAGCATCAAAAAATGAATCGGCCTCATATGAGAACCTGCTTCCAGATAAACCCACTACTAATAATTCAACGATCAGTGCTAGCAATGCGCCTTTATCACCACCCAATGGAACCATTAAACCTTTGAGCCCCTCTTGTGGATCGGTTGTTGGCTTACCGTCTGCTGTTAATGCCCAACCCTCGGGAATAGCCTCGCCCTTCTTTGCAGCAACTAATAACTTTCCGCGTGCAACAGCTGATAGAGACATATCAATCACCAAGGGGTCACGATTGGTGATTGGAAACGCTGCCGCTAAAGGGTTTGTGCCAAACATGGCTTTGCTACCTCCAACCATTGGCATTGCAGCTGGGGTGTTACCAAACAACAGAGAGATGTAACCTGCACGCGCAGCAGCTTCAGAAAAATGACCAGCAACGCCAAAATGGTGACTATTAGTGACTGCTACCAAACCAACCCCACTTCTTGAGGCAAGGTTGACTGATAAATCTGTTGCAAAACGAAGAGCCGGAAAAGCCAAGCCGTCACAAGCATCCACTAAAGCTGCAGAAGTCTTAAACGGACGAACTTTAATTTTAGGAGCCAGCTCAACTCGGCCATTTTTTGCATGACCTGCATATTGAGAAACTCGCGCTAATCCATGTGAAGCTAAACCATCCAATTCAGCAAGCGCTAAAAATTGTGCCGTTTCAAAAGCAGACTTGTCTCCGATGCCTGCCGCCTTTAATCCAGATGTCGCTAACTGAACCATCTTGTCATAGGATAAGTTCATTTCAAACTCCCAAATACCGATTGACTTCATCGGCAATCATTTGACTAACTCGCTCATTACTCTCATGCGTTACTCCGGCAATATGTGGCGTCAGAATAAGGTTCTCAATTCCCGCGAAATGACTTAAATCCTTTGCAGGTTCCGCAGCAAAGACATCAATGGCAGCGCCACCAATACGCCCAGAGCGCAATCGCTTAGACAATGCTAGCTCATCTACTATGCCACCTCGTGCCGTATTAATAAAACAAGCGCCCTCTTTCATTTGATCAAGTGTTGCCGCATTAAACAAATTCTTAGTTTCGGGTAAATAAGGAAGGTGTAAAGAAACTGCATCGCTTTTAGAAAGCAATTCATCTAATTTGAGCAAAGGAACTGAAAAACCATCAAGAACAACAGAGTCTCCAGAGAGCATTGGGTCATAAGCCAGACATTGCAAACCGAATGCATGAGCCTTTTTCGCGACTACCCTACCAATACTCCCAAAGCCTACGATACCTAAAGTCTGGCCTAAAAATTCATGATAGCCAGAAAAACGTGGGCGAGGCCATCCCCCCTTGAGAGTTGCTATTGTTGCAGGAATAAATCCACGGGTTAAAGTAAGTGCAGCTCCAACAACATATTCAGCTACCGACTCAGCGTTAGCCCCTGTTGCAGGAATCACTTTGATATTGCGTTTGGCGCAAGCTGGTAACTCAATATTTTCAAGCCCAACACCTAA